>ERZ781275.1813-NODE-1813-length-11696-cov-2.216476_pt1 | contig 11696 bp, 9 predicted proteins | sample MGYA00375853_ERZ781275 | MGnify/ENA primary metagenome ERZ781275 (study PRJEB29790, sample SAMN03653691) | human gut metagenome | host: Homo sapiens | place: USA: Dallas, Texas | collected 2012-07-23 | study: EMG produced TPA metagenomics assembly of the Gut...
GACAAGAGAAGAACTGAGACAAATGCTGAGCGACGCCAACCAGGATATCAGGAAGGCGATCGAGGAGGCAGAGAAGGATGAAAAGAGACCTGTGTACCATTTTCGGGCGCCATCCCAGTGGATGGACGATCCCAATGGGATTATCTACGACAAAGGGTACTACCATATGATGTACAGTTGGAATCCCAACAGTGCAAAGCACAGAGCCGGGATGGTGTACAAGACAGCTCACAGAGTCTGGGACCCCAACCATGAGGACTGGACGGGAGGTATTACGGTGTGGGGACATGCGCGCAGTAAAGACCTACTCCACTGGGAACATCTTCCCATCGCCTTGTATCCGGTCATAGACAAAGGAGAGCATTTTATTTGGTTTGGGACGACTGCGGTCAACGACAATGGAGTTCCGGTGGCCATCTATACAAGTGTGGGGCCGGACAAGCGCCCGGAGGACACCGCTGACCAGTGGCTGTGGTTCGGTGATCAGGACATGATTCACTGGAAGCCGGCCGAGGAGAACCCAATCTTGGACTATGATCTGAACGGAGATGAAGTCCTCACAGAGTGGAGGGATCCTTTTGTATTGAAGTGGGGCGGAAAGACCTGGCTATTGTTGGGGGCACGCAGGCTGAGAGACGGCAAAGGGGACGCAGTGGTGGCTCTGTATGAGGCACAGAATGCGGATTATACCAGATGGGCCTATCGAGGTGTGATCTTCAGTCTTGGAGATCGCCAGGTTCCCAGTTGCGAATGCCCAAACCTGGTGAAGATAGGGGATAAATGGGTGCTGGTGATTTCTCTGCACGGAAAAGCTGAATACTATATCGGGGATATGGACTTCGATAAGCCGTGTTTTTACACAGAGACTCAGGGGATGGTGGATTACAGTGCGAATTTTTATGCCACAAATATCATGGAGGATGATGCCGGGCGAAAAATTATGTACGGCGCCGTGGAAGGATTTACCAGGACAAAAGGCTGGAACGGCTGTGTATCTCTGCCCAGAGTCCTGACGGTTGAAGGGGGAAGGCTGGTACAGACGCCTGCCCAGGAGTTGAGGACGCTGACACGGGAGAGTTGGTCCATATGTGAGAGCTTGAGAGAGGGATGGGAGTATAGAACCGGAAAGATCCAGGCAGGTACGGCGCTCTTGGAACTGGAAGTGAGCACCGACGGTCTGTTTATCCTGGGGCTGGAAGGAGAGCATTCCGTGGATATCCGAATCCAGGGGGAAGAGTTGAAGATTGGCGAGAAGACAGCTAGATTCCCAGGATCCGGGAAGAAGAGGAGGTTTCAAGTGTACGTGGACCGTACAGTGCTGGAAGTATTCCTAGGCACAGGGGAGTGCCTGACAGCGGTGCTGGAAGACGCGGTGTTGGACGCGGAGGTGGTAATCTGTGCCAAGGAAAAGGCGGCAGAGTTTCAGCTAACCTTACACCAGTTGGATGGAGACGGACTCTTCTCCTACGGTGAGGGCGCCTTTCATTGATGCCAACGAGATAGGAAGTGCAGATTCCAAGGATGATAATGTTCAGTGAGTCATTGAGATGAGAACCTGGGGCTTGGCAACGGCCCCAGAAGGCCAGCCGGTGAGGAGGGGTGAGATTGGGTAAACTATGGAATTTGGATGGGCCAGTCACAGTTGTACTGGGAAAGATAGCCGATTTGGTGATTTTAAATTTGATTACGATGATACTCTGTCTGCCAATTATCACTGCGGGAGCGGCGTTGGCGTCTATGTATCACATATTGATCCAGATGGCGAGAGGAGAGGAAGGGTATATCTTGAAGGGATATTTCCGCTTCTTTAAAGAGAACTGGAAGAAAGGGATCTTGGCAGGACTTCTGCTGGAAGTGTTTCTCTTGTTGATGGCTGTAGACTTCTATGCGATTGGTCACGGTTCCTGGAATATCCCGGCAGTGGTACAAGTGGCTGCTGGGATCGGCGGGATTCTTGTGGGCCTGGGAATGCTCTATCTGATACCGGTGTTTTCGTGGTTTGACAGTACATTTTCCCAGGCCGTAAGCAATGCGTATTTGATTAGTATCACGTCTCTGCCCCAGACGGTCTTAGTATTCTTTGTCTCGCTCTTGCCAATCTTATTGTTGAAGTATTATACTTGGTCGTTGCCGGTACTGTTTTTGTTGGGAATCTCTTTGCCGGCTTATATCAACAGCCTGGTGTTCAGCAGAGTGTTCAAAAAGCTAGAGGTACGAAAATTAAACCGCTGATACGGTCTGTCAATGGATAAGACCAATCCTGTCTTCTTCTGTGATTTGGCGGATGATTCTGGCCGGGTTGCCAGCCGCCAATACTCCGGAGGGAATATCTCTTGTCACCACGCTACCGGCGCCGATGACGGAATTCGCGCCGATGGTCACATTTCCAACAATGGTGACTCCACCGCATATCCACACGTTATCTCCCACGGTGATGGGCAAGGCGCGCTCATAGCCGGCTGTCCGTTCCATGTGATCGAAGGCATGTTCCGGTGTATAGAAGCCCACGTTGGGGCCAATCCAGACATTGTCCCCGAAACAGATCTTGGCACAGTCTAGAATGCAACAGTTGGTATTCGCATAAAAATTGTCCCCCACGGTGATGTTGCAACCGTAGTCACAGTTGAAGGGAGATTCTATCCAGCAATTCTCACCTGTCTTTTGGAAGAGTTTCTGAATCAGGCGTTGCCTCTCCAGGCGTAGAGACGGCCTTGTATTGTTGAACTCAAATAGCAAATCTTTTGCTTGCTCACGTTTCTGAGTTAATTCTTTGTCCCAACTGATATAATATTCACCCTTTAACATCTTTTCTTCGTTTGTCATAAGGATTTCCTTTCTTTTTTCTTAAATTGTATATATGAGCGCAATGGCCTATCTGTCGTGGGGTGTGAGGCAGGCAGTTGGTATACGTTCCAGATGCTTAACACTACCAGATAACAGGCGGTTGCGGTCCAAGCGCTTGGCTCTGCGAAGAAGATGGTGGCGCTCCAGATTCTGGAGAACACCAAAGCCACGCTGACACGCATGGCGAATTCGATCACCCCTGAGATCATGGCGGTAAAGCCCTTTCCAAGTCCTTGGAGAACACTCCGGTACCCGTTCAACAGGTATAAGGTCCAGAGAAAACAACACAGAATTCGTAGGTATTGATAGGCGATTCTCAGCACCTCTGCAGCGTTGGACTCAGAGGAGGATATAAACAGGCCCAGGATATTCTCACCGAAGAGGAGCATGACCAGAGAGATGCAGACCGACATACTCATGGCGATCACAGCAATACTCTTCATGCCCTGGCGGATTCGCGTCCAGGCGCCGGCTCCAAAGTTCTGAGCCATATAGGTGGTCACGGCATAGCCAAAGGCCAGGGAAGAACTCTCAAAAAGTCCCACCACTTTGTTGACAGCGGTGAAAGCGGCCACGAACAGGAAGCCGTGGCGGTTGACTGCCGACTGTAAGATCATTCCTCCGGCGGCGATGAAAACTTGTTGAGCGGCCAGAGGGAGGCCCAGGCCGCACAAGTTTTTGATGATGGCAGGATGTGGTTCCCAGTGTATCTTCCGGGGGTGTACATCCTGCAATTTTATTAGGAAATACAGGCAGTAGAGGAAGGCGAACAATTGAGCTGCCACTGTTGCGATTGCCGCCCCGGCGATCCCCCAGTGGAATACCATCACGAACAGTAAGTCCAGGCCGATGTTGGTACAGGCGGCGATGGCCACGGCAATCATCGGCGTCTTACCGTCCCCGAAAGCTCTGAGGATGGCGGCAGCCATGTTGTAAGCCATGAGGATGATGGTGCCCCCGAATAAGATCCTCAGATAGAGGGTGGCATAGTGAAAGATATTCTCTGGTGTCTGTAGAAGTCTGAGCATGGGAGCTGCGATCAGAAGACTGGCCACGGTTAGAAGAATCCCTATGACGGCACATAGGAGGACGGACATGGCGATTGTCCGCTGTGTGTTCTCCTCGTCCCCAGAGCCGATGTTCTGGGAGATACGAGCTGCGAACCCTTGGGTCAAAGCCTGTATCATCCACAGAATTAGCCAGTAAGTCCAGTCTGTGGCGCCTACTGCAGCTAGGGCTTCCACACCCACACCCCGGCCTACGATTACCGCGTCGGCTACCATGTACAGTTGTTGCCCCACGTTGCCAGCGATAAGTGGCAGCGCGAAAAATAACATCAGTTTTCCTGGAGAACCTGTGGTCATGTCTTTGGTCCGTTTCATTGTTTCATCTCCTTGCATTGACTTTATATCCCTTTTCGGAATATAATAATATATTTTAAATGTATTTTATATAATTAAATCTTCAATAATATAAAGATAATCCCAAAAGGAAGAGAAATGAAATTAATTAGAACAGATAAAAATCATTTGGAGAAAATTGAATATCAGAAGAACCTCTTTCCGATCTCGATGTATAGAGATGCGTTTGATGAGTTCTTAAACGGAGAGTTTCTCTGCCATTGGCATGAGGAGTTTGAGATGGCAATTATCCAGGAAGGAGAACTTTCTTATGGGTTCTATGATTCGAGAAATCAGTATCAATCCCGAATCCTAAAGCCAGGAGATGGGATCTTCATAAACTCTAAGGTGCTCCACAAGGCCAGACAAAATACTTCGGGAACTAAGATTTTCAGTATTATTCTTCCTCCGGATCTGTTTGGCTTGCGCTCAGCCAGTTACTCCTATATTCAATATGTACTCCCGGTGTTGGAGTCGTCCATCCTGGGTATCTTTCTGCGAGGAGGGAAGGAGGCGGATGCGGAGTTGCTGAGAAGCCTTCAGGGACTTTGTGATCTGCCCCGTGAGTCCACCTGCTATGAGTTGCAATGCGTGGAGAGGATTTTTCAAATATGGCGCCTACTCTTCGTGCGTCTTTTGAAAGAGCCTCAGCTGGAACAGGCTCCCAGAGCAGGGCGGATGCAGGAGGAGCGGATTCGTCTGATGCTGTCCCATATTCACACCTATTACGCGGAGAACTTAACTGTGGAGGAGATCGCCGAGGCGGCTCATATCGGTAAGAGCGAGTGCTTTCGGTGCTTTAAGAGAAACCTTGGGCAGACGCCGGTGGAGTATCTGTGTAATTACCGTCTGTCCCAGGCGGCGTATCTGCTGCTCAGAGATATGTTTTGCCTGTGGATTTGGCAGCAATAGTTATTTCGGAAAGTTGTTCCGGGCCAAGGCGGGGATGTCCCCGGGAGAGTACCGGAGATTGCATCTTAAGGACGAGGTCAAATGATGGACGGCGGGCGGTACAATGGATCAAAGGGAGCGTCGTCGGCAAAGGAGTGGCGATGGGATCGGACAAAAAGGAGCACAGAATTGTCCGGTGTATGGTAAAATAGATCCAGTATTTAGAAGACCTGTGTAGTGGGAGACTTGTGAGGGACAGGGAGTTGCCCGGCGGGAATGAGAGAGGTAGATTATGATAGATAAAAGGCTTTTGCTGATTTTAAGTACAGTGATCGGGATAACGGCGGCGGGATGCCATTTTTCCCAGGACAGTGGGGAGAGGGAACAAGAGACGGCGGTGAGTCAGGAAGAATCCCGGCAGAAGGAAGCCAGTCAGGATATTTTCGCCATGGATACCTATATGACGGTGAAGGCTTATGGAGAACAGGCTGAGAACGCTGTGGAGAAGGCGGTGGAGGAGATTCAGAGACTGGATGGGCTTTTGTCCACGGGGGATGAGTCCAGTGAGGTGGCGCAGCTCAACCAGACGGGCAAGGCGACGTTATCCACGGACACGGCTTATCTGGTGGAGCGATCGTTGGAGATGTATCAGGAGACGGGGAAGGCTTTTGACATCGCGGTCTATCCGCTGATGGAGGCCTGGGGCTTCACCGACGGGGACTACAGAGTGCCATCCCAGGGAGAACTTCAGAGTTTGTTGCCGTTGGCGGACGTCTCCAAGATCACTTTTGACTCTGAGACTTCGGAGATTTTACTGGCGGAGGGGATGAAAATTGATCTGGGAGGAATCGCCAAAGGCTATACCTCTTCCCGGATTATGGACATCTATGAGGAGTATGGCGTTGAGAGTGGGATGGTAAGCCTGGGGGGAAATGTCCAGGTGCTGGGGAAGAACGCACAGGGAGAACCGTGGAGGGTGGCCATCGAGAGTCCGGATAAGGACGGGTACCTAGGCGTACTTCACACGCAGGATGAGGCGGTGATCACCTCCGGGGGATATGAGCGGTACTTTGAGCAAGACGGGGTGACATACCACCATATTCTGGATCCATCCACAGGCTATCCCGCCAAGAGCGGACTTACCTCTGTGACCATTGTCAGTGCAGACGGCACGCTGGCAGACGCGCTGTCCACGTCTCTGTTCATCATGGGAAAGGATAAGGCGGTGGAGTATTGGAAGAACCACAGTGAAGAATTTGACGCGATCCTCATGACGGAGGGAGGAGAACTGTGCGTGACGGAGGGGATCGCGGAGGACTTTGACTCTGACCAGGCCGTTCAGGTGATCCGAAAAAACGAATCTTAGAATATAGGGCCCGTCCTATGGGGAAACGTCTCATAGAGTGAGAAGATTTTCAATGTGGTAGCATTAGAGCAGTGGGATGAAATTTGGCACGGTGTTGTGAGCAGTGGGGCAAGAAAAGGAGGCCGTCATGCGGATTTTAGTGGCAGAAGATGAGAGAGACTTAAATGCTCTGTTAAAGAAAAGGTTGGAGAGGCAACAGTACAGCGTGGACGCCTGCATGGATGGACAGGAAGCTTTGGACTATCTGGCGGTCACGGAGTATGACGCGGTGGTATTGGATATTATGATGCCCAAGACAAATGGCCTGGAAGTGTTAAAGACCATTCGCAGACAGGGAAAATCCACGCCGGTTCTTCTGTTGACTGCCAAGGACAGTGTGCAGGACCGGGTGACTGGTCTGGATCTGGGGGCGGACGACTATCTGGTGAAACCTTTTGCGTTCGAGGAGCTGCTGGCACGGCTACGGGTGATGTTGCGCAAGTCCACAGCAGCTTCGTCCAACACCAATATCATAGAGATCGCCAATTTAAAGGTGGACTTGAACACGCACAAAGTGTACCGGGACGGCCAGGAGATTGAACTCTCCAACAAAGAATTTTCTATTCTGCGATATCTGAGTATCAACCGGGGAGTGGTTCTGTCACGGGAGAAAATTGAAGAGCATATCTGGAATTATGATTACGCCGGGTCCTCCAATGTGGTGGACGTCTACATCCGTTACCTTCGAAGAAAGATAGATGACAATTATGAACCGAAACTGATACGCACTGTCCGTGGCGCCGGCTACGTACTCAGGGAGAAATAAGGGATGAGAAGACTGCCATTGAAATGGAAACTGACGATATTGTACACCTTGTTTATGGTGGCGCTGGTGGGAGGAATGCTGGGTGTCTTGTTTTCCTTAAGCAGCAACGAGATCCTCACATCGGTGGAGGCGAAGATGGAGGAGAGAGTCTTTGACGCTTTCGGAGATGTGGAGTGGGAAGGCGGAAGACTGCAGGTGGATTCGGATGTGGGAGACGTGGAGGAGGGGATTTATCTGTCTGTGTACGATATCCATGGGAATCTGTTGGGGGGCAGGATACCTTATGATTTTCAGGAGGAGGTTGCCTTGTCTCCAGGGCTACAGAAAGTCTCTGATCGAGGAGTAAAGTGGTATATCCTGGATGCGTCTTCTTCGGTGGAAGGGTATGGGACGGTGTTTGTGCGGGGGATCGCCTCGGTGACTGAGGCGGAGAGTAGTCTGCAAGTCACCCTTCATCTATCATTGGTTCTCTTTCCAATTATGGTGCTTCTGATGGCGGCTATAGGATACTTTTTCATTGGAAGAACGTTAAAGCCTGTGGCGAAGATCACAGACACAGCCAGAGAGATCTATGAAAACGGCGATCTGTCCAAGAGAATCGGACAGGTCAAGGGAAAGGATGAGATTCACCAGTTGGCCCGGATGTTTGACCGGATGCTGGAGAGATTGGAGACTTCTTTTGAGAAAGAGAAAAGATTTACCTCTGATGCCTCCCATGAGCTGCGGACTCCTATCACCGTCATTCTGTCGCAGTGCGAGTATCTCTTGGAGGACGCCGATCTACCTGGGGAGGAGAGGAAAGCGGTGGAAGCCATACAGAGAAAAGCTCAGAATATGACGCAGATGCTGTCTCAGTTACTGTTCTTGTCCAGGGCGGATCAAGACAGACAGGTGTTACACAGAGAATTTTTGGACCTGTCTATGTTGACGGAGCTGGCTGTGGAGGAGCAGCAGGAGATTGCCTGTGAGAAAGGAATTCAGATAAAAGTCAAGATTCAGGAAGAGGTAAAAGGCTCTGTGGATGAGACTCTGTTCATTCGGCTGTGGATGAATTTGATTGGCAACGCCATCACCTATGGGAGAAAAAATGGGTGGATCGAGGTGGGGCTCTCCCGGGATGGGGAGACGATACGCGGCTTTGTGCGGGACAATGGAATTGGGATCGCCCAGGAAGAACTCCCTCGGATCTGGGAGCGCTTCTACCAAGTGGATGCTTCCAGGAACCAGGCGGACAATCCGGGAGCAGGTCTGGGACTGCCCATGGTTCAGTGGATTGTGAGGGCTCATGGGGGAGAGATCTCGGTCCAAAGTCAGACGGGACAGGGGACGGAGTTCGCTTTTGAGTTGCCTTGTTGAAGTTGATTTGTGATGTTTTTGTACTCTTTTAATCTGGTTTTAATCTTAGACTTCTATAATGAGCTTAACCTTATCGGAGAAGTCTCCAGCTTCTCAAGCGTGAGTAGGATATACATGTTTTGGCAGTAATAGAAGCTTTTGTCAAAATGTCACGTGAGGGGAAAGAAGGTTATAAGTAAGCGGCGAAGTGGACTGCGAATATTCACTTTGACCAACAGAGGATGCGAGAGGAGGAAGAGATTATGACAAATAGAAGATGGAGAGTATTGGCAGGAAGTCTGGCGGCTGTGGCGGTTCTCACTGTGGCGGGAGGAAGCATTGTGGGAGCGGCGCCCACCGAGGAGAGACAAAAGACAGAGAGCGGCACCGATTTGGATGCGGAGCTGACGAAAAAAGAAGCGTTAAAAATTGCCAGGGAAGAGGCCGGAGTGAAGGCGAAAGAGATTGACCACTCAAAAGTAGACCTGGATTACGACGATGGAATTTTAAGTTATGACGTGGAGTTCTATGTGGATGACAAAAAGTACGACTACGAGATCGAGGCCAACACAGGAGAGATTCTGGCGAAGGACTTCGAGATAGAGAGAGATTTCTTAAAGGAGGAATCAAGCAATAAGGAAGAGGCTAAGATCACGAAGAAAGAGGCCAAGAAGATTGCTCTGGAGAAAGTGGAGGGGGCCTCGGACGAGAACATTCGTGTCAAGTTGGAGCGTGACGATGGGAAATTGATCTACGAGGGGAAGATCCTCTACGATGGCACAGAGTATGAGTTTGAGATCAACGCTAAGAGTGGTAAGATCATCGGCTGGGAGAGTGAGTCTGAGTGGGATGATTAGATTTGGAAGATGAAGGAAAGCGATATAGAATACGGGCCATGAGAGTGGCCGTGGCAAAAATAAAACCCCTGGATTCCATGCAGACCGGATAATTGTTTGGGATTCCAGGGGTTTTCGTGGTATAATTGAGGGTGGAACAGAGGGAATCCGCCTGTCTTAGCGCTCAGAGGCCAGGGAATGAGGGTTTCTGTCAGAATGCACAAAAACAAACGTGTAATTTTGAGTATATTGACGAAAAAAAGAAAAGCGGTTGCAGTCCTGAGGAAACGAGGATATAATGACAACGTAAGACAATAGGAGGGTGATTATGAGAAATGTGAAAATGGAAGACATCGCCAATGCATGTGGGGTGTCTATCAAATCTGTTTCCAGAGTTCTAAATCATAATCCCAATGTCAGCGACAGCATGAGAGAGAAAGTGATGAACACCATTAAAGAACAGGGATACCAGGTAAATATGCTGGCCCGTGGGCTAAAGGGGAACCGCACCAATATTATTGTGGTTTTTGCGGAGCGTCATCACGAGGAACATTTGAGTATTTGGCATGATATGATGTTGAAACACCTGTTCAGCTATGCAAAGAACCATTCCATGAAGATTGTGCTCTCACCATCCAACAGCGAGCGCTTCGAGGAGGACGAGACAGACGGCTTCTACCTGATAGCCAGCGGAATTGCCGACGGAGCGATTTTGTTGGAGAATATTCAGAGGGACGCCCGGGTGGACTATTTTGAGAAACATAAGGTTCCCTATGTGGTATTCGGTGAACCGGAAGATCCACGGATCCCGTCCATCAGCTTGGACAATTACGATGTTGGCTATAAAGGGGGATCCTATCTGGCTGAGAAAGGATTCGAAAATATTGCATTCTTCATCGGCGAGAAGAAGTTCTTGTCCACGCAACACCGCATTCGGGGCTTTGAGGCGGCGATGGAGGAATACAAAAGATCGTATAGCATTTTCACGGGGGTGGATACTGTCAAGAAGGCCTATGAGAAGGCCAGGGAAGTGCTGCAGAGTCAGAAGAAGATTCAGGCGTTCTTTGTATCCGGAGACGAGCGGGCATTGGGCGTATACCGGGGGATCTATGAATCCGGCCTGACCATTCCAGGGGATATCGCAGTGCTTGGGATTGACAAGATCACGCTGGGGGAGTATTATTATCCGCCTATCTCCACCATTGAGCAGGACTTTGAGGTCTTGGCCAAGTGTTGTATAGACTATGTGATTGACAGGATTGACGCACCTTGCGAGAAGGAGAAGCAGTCGCTGCGGTTTCCGTGCAAAGTGGTTGAGAGAGGGTCCACCTGAAGAGTTTTGTCCATGATTTGACAACGTTGTCAATTTGGGGGTTGCGAATCTACAGTGTGTTGGGATCGAGTCAATGTGTGCAGGGGAGTCCGTCAGACACGAAAGAGAGATTGTTTATTCTTTGATTTTATAGATTTGTAGAGACAGTGATGTGGATAGTTATATAAATGGCGATAGAGGTTGGACATCACAGAGAAGAAGGAGGGAATCACCATAATTGACAACGTTGTCAATTTGGGAGAGGCAATGAGAACAGAACTGGAGAATAAGATAAAAGAACGGTTGAGCGCTATCTACTCCGACGCGGAGAAGGAGGAGAAAGCCCTACGGTTACTGGAGAAGACGCTGGATTGCCACCGGGAGAGATCTCAGGGGAGGCAGGATTTTACAGAAAAGGATAGTATTTTGATTACATATGGGGACTCTATTGTAGATGGACAGACCCATGGGATGAAAGTGCTCAAGGACTTTATGGGGAGTTTCGTGGAGGATGCCATCGAGACGATTCACCTATTACCGATGTATCCCTATACTTCAGACGACGGTTTCTCTGTGACCGATTACCGGGAGATTAATCCTGAGTTGGGAGATTGGGAAGATATTCGAGAGTTATCCGAGGATTACGGCTTGATGTTCGACGCGGTGATCAACCATATTTCCAGGAGCAGCCGCTGGTTCCAAGGGTATCTGAGGGGAGAGGCACCGTACACAGATTACTTCATCACCTGTGATCCCAAGGCAGACTATCATACGGTTACCCGTCCCAGGGCTTTGCCGTTACTGACAGAGGTTCAGACGGAGTCGGGTCCCAAACATGTGTGGACGACGTTCAGCGAGGATCAGATAGATTTGAATTTCCAGTGTCCGGAGCTTCTGGCGGAGATTG
>ERZ781275.1815-NODE-1815-length-11675-cov-14.951377_pt1 | contig 11675 bp, 5 predicted proteins | sample MGYA00375853_ERZ781275 | MGnify/ENA primary metagenome ERZ781275 (study PRJEB29790, sample SAMN03653691) | human gut metagenome | host: Homo sapiens | place: USA: Dallas, Texas | collected 2012-07-23 | study: EMG produced TPA metagenomics assembly of the Gut...
AAAATATAAATAATTAATAATCATTTTTTGTGTCCACTTTGGGGAACTGCTACAACACTAATAAGTGTACTTCCCTGAAAAAGGTTGTCACTTAGGAACAAACAGAAGTGACAATGAAACGTAAGACAAGAATTGAACGTGTGTATAATGAGGACACAGGTTGGTTTGAGACCCGTGAGGTAGAGTTGAATAGCTACTCTTTTACAGATGATGATCGTATCATGATAGTTCGAGAGTATATGGAGAGTGGGCTCCCAGCAGAAGAAATCATCAAGAAATACTATATAAGCAGTCGTACAGTGCTATTTTCTTGGATGGATAAGTTCTTAAATGAAAAAGATTTGTTATCTTTGCCGCCAGAAGACCAAAACCGTGACGATATGGCAAAGACAACAAATGAACAGTTGAAAGAGAAAGATGCAGAGATTAAGCGTCTCCGCAAGGCTTTGGAGTTAGAGAAGCTTCGCTCTAAGGCATTCTCCACCATGATTGACCTCGCAGAAGAAACCTTCAATATTCCTGTGAGAAAAAAATCTGGTACCAAACAGTAAGCTTGCTCCGCACAGAGTGCCAGAGCCAAGGTTTAGGCACACTATGTGGGCTGTTTGGTTTCACCCGGCAAGCATATAATAAGCGCAATGTCTCTGACGGCTTTGCTGAAGATGTCATTGAGTCTATCATCATTGAAAAGGCACGTGAGTATCGTAAGTCAAATCCTGGCTTAGGAGCTGTAAAGTTGCATGCCATATTGAAACAGATGTTTGAGGATACAGGCTGCTTCCCTGGTCGTGACGCATTTATTGAGATGCTGCGTAAGCATGGGCTCATGGTGCGTATAAAGCGCCGTAGGCGCTATAAGACAACAGATTCCGACCATAATTACCGCAAATATCCAAACTTGATTAAGGGAGTAGTTCCTACCCATCCGAACCAGATTTGGGCAAGTGACATCACCTATGTTGAAACCAATGAAGGTGTGTGCTATCTCTCGCTTATAACAGACCTGTATTCCCATAAAATCGTTGGATGGGCTGTTGGTCCAACATTAGAAACAGTATATCCATTAGAAGCGCTTAAAATGGCATATAAAAGCATTGATGAAGAAACTGCAAAAGGACTCATTCATCACTCTGACAGAGGAAGCCAGTATTGCAGTCAGAATTATGTATCTATCCTAAAAAGTCATGGCTCACAAATAAGTATGACTCAAACAGGAGATCCTTTGGAGAATGCTATAGCAGAACGTGCAAACGGCATTTTAAAAACAGAATGGCTTTATAGAATGACAATTCCTACTCGTAAAGTATGTAAGAAGGAACTGACCAGGATTATTGCGTTTTATAACGACGAAAGACCGCATATGAGTATCGGTAATCAAACACCATCAGTTGCACATACTCAAGTGGGGCCACAGCAGAAAATGTGGAAAAATCCTTGGGAAAATTCTTCTAATTAGTTGAAAATGTGTATCTTTGCATTTGAAAGAATATCATCACCGTAACCTTTCTAGGGATAGCTCCTTAAAAAGAGTAACCTAGTTAGGTATAATGGGTATTCGCTGACAACCCATATAGTGATAAAATTAAAAATGCGTAACCCATTTAGTGATAAGAAAAATAGATAGTAACAAATTTAGTTTAACCATCCTAAAGGTGACAACTTTTTCACGTATAAGACAAAGCAATAACATTGATGCCCACACTTTTGCAGCAAAGATTTTGGTAAAACGACATAAATCACAAAAATAAATTTTGGTAAAACGACATATTTTTGCTAAAAAGATTTTGGTAAAACATATTTTTTATGTAACTTTGCATCCATAAAACATTGAAAATATGGAGAATAGGGTATTCAAGAGAAAAATATATAGCCAAATGGCTGAATGGAAGGAAATTTCCAAGGGAAGTACAGCCCTCCTTGTAGAGGGTGCTCGCCGTATTGGAAAGTCAACTATCGTAGAAGAATTTGCCAAGAATGAATACGAATCATACATTTTGATAGATTTCAATGAGGCTTCCAAGGAAGTGAAAGCACTCTTTGATGATCTTATGAATATGGATTTCATTTTTCTTTTCCTGCAGAATGCTTACAATAAAACATTGCATGAGCGAAAGTCGGTTATCATCTTCGATGAGGTACAACAATGTCCGAAAGCCCGACAAGCCATCAAGTATTTGGTAAAAGACGGTAGATATGACTATATAGAGACTGGCTCACTTATCAGCATACATAAGAGCACTAAGGACATTAGCATCCCTAGCGAAGAACATCGTATCGAGATGTTTCCGATGGATTACGAAGAGTTCAGATGGGCCATGGGGGACACGGCTAGCGTGCCTCTGCTGCGTCAAGTTTTCGATAAGAAAATATCTCTAGGAGAGGGAGTCAACAGATTGAAGATGAGAGATCTACGCCTATATATGTTGGTAGGAGGAATGCCACAAGCTGTCAATGCTTATCTTAACACCAACAATCTACAGCAAGTAGATACCGTAAAGCGACAGATTCTCCAACTATATGCTGATGATTTCAGAAAGATAGACCCATCGGGCAAAATATCCAAACTATTCATGTCTATCCCTGCTCAATTGAGCAGGAACCAGCTCCGCTATCAGCCTACTTCTGCTGTAGGAAGAATGGCTGCTGAGAAAATAGATGAGTTGATACTCAACTTAGAAGACAGCAAGACTGTTAACATTGCGTACCACACGGATGATCCGAATGTAGGAATGCCATTGACAGCCAACATCAACAAGTACAAACTGTACATAGGCGATACGGGACTATTCGTAACTTTGGCTTTCTGGGACAAGGATTATACGGAGAACATCATCTACCAGAAACTGTTGAGCGACAAGCTATCCACCAACATGGGATACGTATTTGAGAATCTGGTAGCCCAAATGCTGAGAGCCTCAGGCAACAGGCTCTTTTACTATACTTTTCCAAAGGATGCCACGCATTCTTACGAAATCGACTTTTTGTTGTCACGCGGCAGTAAGTTGTGCCCTATAGAGGTCAAGTCGTCTGGATACAAAACGCATGCCTCGCTTGATGCTTTCTGTCAAAAATTCTCCAACAGGATAGTACATCCGTACTTGGTTTACACCAAAGATCTACAGAAAGATGAGCAAACACTCTTGATTCCGATTTACATGACCCCATTCTTATAAAGCAAGAATGCGCTGGGAGCGCAGGTTTGTTACCTGCCCTCCCAGCGACAACCTTGCAAAATATAATGTTTTTTTATTGTACCTTTGCAACGCAGTTGGGCGATAAAAACATCATCTCGTCAGCGAGAACTTGATGCTCAGGCCGAAATCCTGTGTGGTGGTAGGATAACTGCTGCTCGACAGGAGCGGGGTGTTGGTCTGACGGTCATAATAGAAACTCATGGTAAGGAGTTTGCTGAAGGTATAATCGGCAGAGAAACTCAGTTTCAGAGCATTGTTGCCGCTGCTGGCACTGCTTACCATTGAGGCAATATCACGAACAATGGCTGCCTGCTTGCGGAAACTGAAGTCAAGACGTAGATTCAGGTCATGGTTGGTACCATTCTGAACCGTCTTGGTGGTCGACGCATTCTTATTGGCTGCATTCTTGTTGCCGCCCTTCGACTTGGAACGGGATGCCTTGGCACCCCAGCCGAAAACATCGAAGTTGTTGATGCGGTAACCCATACCGATTACCCAGTCCTTACTCAATGCCTCGTTCAGCTGCACACTCGTCATACTGAGGTTCAACACACGGGTCTGGCGATATTCTGCCTTCACCGTCATATTATTGTTGAATGTGACATCCATACCCAATAATGGCGAGAACGACTCGTTGATACTTACCTGCGAAATGTTGAACATGCTGCTTGGAGATGGATTGCCCGTAGTGGCATCACTCACGAAGCCGAGACCGTTCATATACTCCTGGAAGGTGCTGTAACTGTTGTAGCTGCCTACCGCAAAGACGCTCTTGTAAGAGTGGTTGATGTTGATACTCTTAAAGTGCTCGTTGAACCAAGGCAGACGTCCCAGTCCGCTGTAACGGATGGTCCAGTTTGGCAACATCCGACTCAATGCCGGGAATACCGAGAGCGAATTGCCACCCATCGAGGTATAAGCCTTGAGGAAGGCAGGAATCATGACATCGCTGCTATACTGGTTAACCGGCGTGCGAGAAGCATCAAACTTGCCACCAGCCAGAGCCGAACCAGCCGGATAAACGGTACCTGCATACTGCGCCTCTACCCTATCTCTGAAACCAGCCAGCGAGTTGACAAACTTCTCGAAGGTCTTGCTGCGATACCCCGAATTGGCATTGCCCATTCCCTCGAAAGCCGAACCCAGCGAGATGGTAGTCATCTGGAAGGCTCCACTCTGGGTAGTTGGCGTTCCTTCATACATATACTGTATGCTCTTCTGCGTGGTCTTGGTACGTGTGGCAGAGAGATCAATCTTGAAATCCTTGACAGGCTCCAGGGTGGCACGCAACGTAAGATTATCCGTTCTGCTGGTAGTAGCAGGTGTTGCGATACTGTCGTTGCAGAACAGCCAGTCGTTGTTTCTAGCCTTCTCGATATAATCGTCGCCAACCATACCGAAGGCGAAGTCAAGACCCGGTGCCATCTGTCCCACCTTCTTCTGTCCGAAGGCATCACCCACACTAGGCAAGAAGCCCGGCAGGGTGAGCTGATAGCTGCTGCGATAGTTGATGCTCACATTGCGCACCATCATTGCCAAGCGACTAGCCAACTGCAATCCCTTATACCATTTCTTATCATCAAGCGGTTCCTTAGCCAGCACGGAGAGTTTCACCTTCATGGCAGTATCTACCTTTGAGATGATTCTGATCTGGTTATTATCCACCTTTTTATATTTAAGCGGGAACACTTTGCCGTCTTCCGTCTTGGCATTCACAATCAGTCGCTTGGTATTCTTGCCGTGGCGTATCTTGAATGCGGTATCAGGCAGGAGGGTGATTTCCCGTTCGAAGGCACGCTTGTTCTTAGGCAACGCCTTCTTTGGATCAGCCGCCTGTTCCTTTGCTTCCTGCTTCTTTTTCTTTTTTTCCTGCTTCTTGCGCTGCATCTGTGCCCTACTCTGGGTACGGTCAAACTTATCGTTTACCTTCTTCAGGAAAGGCACATGGTTGTAGAGTTTCACCAAGTTAAAGTTACCATTCAATGTCAGCTCGCGCTGGGTATTGATGGTGTTTCCATACGAGTTGCCCTCCTCATCCTCTGTACCGCGCTCCCAAGAATAGTTGGCATTGTAAGAGGCATCGCTGTTCACCCAGTCGAAGACAGGCAGCAGATTGAGAGGCACCTTGTAGGATGCCTGGAAATTCTGACTGTAGTCGAGCGGTGCACCCCAGTGGCGGATGCTGGTCCATACGGAATCCTTCCAGGCATGATACTGGTCGGCATAAAGATCCTTGTTGACCGGTGTATATGGTTCCTCTATCTGTGCATGGGTAGCACTCTGGAAGTTCATGTGCAGGTTCTTGGTCAGATCCCAGTTGATGGAGAACTCACGGTTCCAGAGGAACTGTTCACTGAAGGTGAGCGGCAACTTGGAGTCTACTCCGGCAGCTCCACTCATCAGAGTTTCCATATCGCGCTCCTGCAACTCGTAGTAGTCGCGCGTCATCTCGGTATTGAAGGCAATGTTCTGCGGCAGCCAGTTCAGTCCGAAACGTTTCAGTATGTCGAGCCACTTACTCTTGTTCTTCAGTCCCTTGAATGGTTCCCATGCCTTATAAACCGGGCTCCACGAATAATCCAGGGCTCCGCGCCAGTTGTCCTTGCGCTCATACATCGTCGTTTCACCCGTAGTATACTGATGCTGATGACTGTAGGTGAATGAGAAGTTGGCTGGATCGTATGGCATCGGATGACGCTTGGTAGCGATACCCACCCGGGCATTCGAGATGGAGAAGTTGGTCTGCGTAATCTTGGTGGCAGCGATATTCTCGATAGAATCGCGCTCGTGCTTGGAGCCGGCGGCATCGAGAGCATCCTTCAACTCCATATCGGTATCCAGCGGATTATACTTAGGAGTGGTCTTCTCCTTGGTAACACTATAATATAAAGGTATGCTCACCTTCGCCTTGTCAGGGAAGAACTTACCCATTTCGAGCGATGTGGTCACACTGTAGGTACCGTAATTATCGGTAGTGCGACTTGCCACGCCATCTTCCAGACCGCCGAATCCCTCGCTGATGTATCTGCCGGTGGCATTCACGCTACCCAGATCGGAGAGTTGTACGTTGAGGTTGGCATTGGCAGCCCAACCGCCCGAATTATTGTGTTCCTTGAGTCGGAGTTCGTTTATCCATACCTCACCACTCTTGATGTCGGCAGAATTGTTTCTCACACCCAGCATCATGGTCTTCACCTCGCCGAGACTCGGATTACCCACGATGGTAATCTTGTTCTGCGGATGTTCTGCATCCATCATGGAATAAGGAGCGAGATAAGAAGCCACACCCTGTGCCTTCGCCTTGTTACGATTTTTCTTCAATGCCGTAAAGACGCTCAGCGGCACATCGAGCATATTCTCCTCAGGCCATACCGCCTTACAGTCGGCAAGCACATAGCGGTTGTAGTTGGAGCGTGGCTCGGTGAGTTTCAGCGGGATTTCATACTCGTAGTAATTGTTCTTGTAATCGCTACCCAGACGGATGAAGACTGAGAGATCACCATCCTGCAGACGGGTGGTATTCTGCTCCAATGCATTGGCATGGGCAAACATCTGGATGCGCTTGTACTGACGCAGATCAAGGGTAGAATTCCTGTAAACCGCCTTCGCCTCGCCTGTGCTCATATTCTTGACCACCAGACTCAACGCCTGCTCGTTAGCCTCAACCAACTGAGGCTGACTAGGATCCTGTTCGCGCTTGATACCCGGAGGCAAGACATAGTTGACCGGTGTCTTCTCGCCGTTCTCTTCCAGACTCACACTGCTTGCATCAAGGGTTCCGCCACTGGCTGCACTAAGTGGCTGATCATAAGTACGCCACTTGCCCATCACGAGGTCGAAGGTACCGAAACGCAGCACGATAGGTTTCTTGAAACCGGTGAGGAACATACGCATGAAGCGGATGCTGGAGAAATCGTTGATGTTGCCCTGCCGGCTCTCAAACTCATCGATAGGTATGCGGAACTGATACCAGGTAACGGTAGACTTGGTATTATCACGCCAGGTCTGGCTGTATTCACGCTTATCTACAATATGATTGTTACCCACCACGAGATCTTCCGGACGGATGCTGACACGGTACTGGAAGTATTTCTCATATTCGTTGAGGGTATAATCCTGGTTGATATCCTCGACATCCGGCGTTGACTTATAAGAAGTATCATAGCCCTCAGAACGGCTGTCGCTGTCAGGCGAGTTGCCCTGAGGATTGTTGATATACTTATATCGCTGCAAGATAGGAGCACGCATCTCATCCCAGTCGGAACCGCGGAAATAGTGGTAGTCATCACGTGCCGGATCGGCAAAGATGCTGTCGAATACCGCCTGGTTCACCTTGCCCTGAATCTGGTCGAGATAAGCACTCTTGTAGAATTCCTGCTCCTCGGCATCTGTCAGTCCGTTGAAACCCACATCCTGCAAGGCTCTGCTGCCACTGGTGGTAGCAAAGGCATAGGTCACGGTGCTCTGGGTAGGAATCTTACCCCACTGGGTATAGGTGTAGCTCTTGCTGCCATCTACCGGCATACCACTCTCATAGAATTTCTTGCCATCACGCAGGATATCCTCGCTCACCTCGCCCAGGTTGATGTAGAAATCGCCACCATAATCGGCAGCATCAGCCTCTTCGCGGGAATAGATGAACGGATCGAGCATCCAGAACTCGATGTATTCGATGTTTGCCTGCTCGAAATCGTTGGTATCCAGCTTACGCATCATTCCGCCCCAGTTGCGCTGCGGATTCTGCAGGGTTCCGTCAGCCTGCAAATCTGTTACATTGAAGTTGTATGGTCCCGGCTCGCTTGGATAGTAAGCCAGATTGAGTACATTCTGGGTATTGGTAGCGCCCTGATAACTGCTCTGGTCGCGCAATGGGAAGAGCTCCTTGGTATAGACCTCGCGAACATAATGGTTACTCAACTGCTTGAGGTCGCCCTTAATATGTCCCGGAGTGAGCGAACTTCCACGGCGGGTGAACAGCGGATCGATGGTATACCAGGCTAGGCGCGAACGGTGGAAACCGCTGCTCAGACCGGTCTTATCGCTGTAATCGTCCTTGAAATTGAGCGAAGGCACACTGGATATAAACCAGGAGGTAGGAGTCATTACATCGATGGTAGTCTTCGTACCCTCGAAGTCATCGATATAAGATGCATTGTCCTGTGTGCCACCTGCCTCACCGGCAATGAGCTGGGCAAATTCTCCAGTAAAGGATATCTGCGATGGCTGGGTAAGGTGCAGGAATGGTATCTTGTCGAGCACATTGGTAAGCCACTGACTCTCCTTGCGCCAGTTGAGATTGATGCCCCAAAGGGTGTTCTTCAGCGGTTCGGAGCCCATGGATACCTTGGTGGTAAGCGCCTGTTCGGAGAGGTGCTGGATAGTACCGCTCAACTGGAAGTTCTTGGTAAAATCATACTCCCAGTTCAGTCCAAACATCGTTTTTCGGGTTTGTCCGAAATCGGTATTACTCTCCAGAGAAACGTTGACAGCCGTACCGGCATCGATGATGCTCTGGTTCAGGATGGTCACCTCACCGGCACTGTAATCTACCGAATAGTCGGTGCCCTCTTTCAGGGTGATACCGCCTGCCGTAACGACCACCGAGCCCTGTGGCACATTGTAGGCATCAAGCGAGATGACATTGGCTGCAGAGCCCTTGAACTGTCCCACAATCTGATACTTGTTCTTTTCGGCTATCTGCTTGGCCACGGTCTTCGTACTGTCATAGAGTTCGGTAAAGGCATACTTTTCTGCCTTGTCGGCAGCCACGCCCCGCTTGACCAGATAATCACGCATATAACTGCCGAAAGGCTCTACCTTCGGAATGAACACGCGTCCGTTAGAGATGGTATAGCCTTCTACATAATCGAAATATCCATTGCTGTGTGCCTTGTTGTTGTTATCCAGACGGTCGGCGCCCAGCACACGGATGATTGGCTGCTCCTTCACCTGCTGCTCAGGGATATAACTGAGATATACGCCGGTGGTATCGCTCTGGTATTTTACATCCAGGCGGAACTTCTCCTTCTCTACGGTAGAAGCCAGATAATAAACATTCTTCATCATCAGCCCCCAGTTGCCCTGTCGCGGATTGTTACTGGTATTCTTGAGCGATTTCACGAAGAGTGCCTGCTTGGTATCGCTGAGATCGGATGCAAACTCGCCCACCTGATAGGTAACGCCTCCCGATGTATACTCATAGGCTACGGCAAGTACCTGGTCGGTCTGCAGACTGGTTTTCAATGAGATATAACCCAATGCGGTATTGACTGTATACTCTGAAGAATTGAGCAGACGGGCACTCTCCAGTTTCTCATAATCGGCTCCGCCAACCAGTCCGCCTCCATCGAGAGTGGTTGCTGCCTGGTCGATGTCACGGGCAGCAGCATACTGCCCTGTCATCGCCGCATACTCTGTATTCGCCTGGTTAGAAGGCACCTGTCCGCTCGCCGTCCACATCGGGTTGCTCAGTTTCTGGTTCTCGCCCAGGTCGGTCAGGGCTACGATGTTTCGGGTATTGGTGGTATTGCCGTTTTTGTTGGTAACCCACACCTCCACGCGGTTGATGGTGATGCCCGTGGTGAGATTAGGAAGTTTCTGCATCCAGGCATCATAATGATTTCTGAAATACTGGGAGAGGAAGAAGTGGCGGTTCTCCTCATAATCGGCCACATTCAGTTCGAAAGGGGTAAGCTGCACACCGCCCCTGGTAGATACGCTCTTCGATGCACTCTTCTTCTGCGAAGCTACCATCTGCAGCTTGAGTTTGCCAAACTGCATATCGGTTCTAACACCAAACAGACTGCTGGCGCCTTTGATGAGCGAAGAGTTGGAAGGGAAAGAGACGTTGCCCGCCTCAACGAGTTTGATGATTTCATCTTCCTTGCCGTCGTACTTCAGTTTCATGTTCTGTGCATCGAAATCGAAGGTGGCATCGGTGTTGTAATTCAGGTTCATGTTCACCTTATCGCCCACCTTTCCGTTGACGTTGAGATTGATTTTCTCATCAAAATCCATCATCGTCGTCTTTCGGTTGCGGATAGGCAACGAAGGATTGTCGATGTTTTTCTTGTTGATACCGAACTTGAGTTCGGCAGAACCCTGAGTCTTCACTCTGATGCCACCAGGACCGAAGATTTTCTCGGCAGGTCCCAAGTCGAAGTGCATATCTGAGAAATCGAACTTCTCCTTGCCTTTTGCCTGAAAGATTTCATCGTTCTGCTTGCGGAAGTAGCTGTTGCGCTGCTGCTGTTCGGTCCATGCAAGATACTCTTTCGGAGTGAGCATGATAGGAGCCGAAAGCCAGGTTGAGCCTATGCGGTTGCCGATGATATAGCGGTCGAGGGTATCGTTGTAGACTACCTGATATTGCAGATTATCAGGACGTTTCAGGTCGAGCGGACTCTGATAGAGGTCGCTCAGGGAGTAAGGTTGGGTGCGCTGAATCTGCCAGCGGGTATGCAGCAGCGAATCGGGAATGGTATCTTCATCGAGCTGCACGGGCTGGGCTGTGCTGGTATGGGTTTTCTTTTTATCGTCCTGAAGTTGAGGCAAAGCTATCGCATAGCCGAAGGTTGCCACCATCAGCCAAGCCAATAGAAAAGATATGAATCTTTGCTTCTGTTTCATCGACAAAAAACTCCTAACTTATTTGATTTGCTTCAATGCCAGTTTCACAACCTGTTCTACGGGGAGATCAGGCTGTGCCTTGAGGATATCTACTACTACCTTGGCAGATGGTGCCGGCGAGAAGCCGAGCATGGTGAGGGCGCTTACCGCCTCATCCTTTACGTCATTGTTCACCATCACCACATTGCCTCCGCTGGCTGGCAGTTCGTCAGCAATGCCGAGGCTCACGATTTTATCTTTCAAGTCGATGATGATTCGCTGTGCTGTCTTCAGTCCGATACCCTTCACGGTTTTCAGCACCTTGTCGTTACCTGTAGAGATGATTTCACAGAGTTCGCGTGGCGAGAGTGAAGAGAGAATCATACGGGCTGTATTTCCGCCTACTCCTGAAACGGTGATGAGGAGGCGATAGAGTTCACGTTCCTGTTTGGTAGCAAAGCCGAAAAGGGTGAAAGAGTCATCTCTTCCACCAGCCACCAGCACTTCGTGAACATAGAGTTTCACTTCCTGTTTGCCCTGAATGGCAGTATATGTATTGAGCGATATATTGAGTCCGTAGCCCACTCCCGCTGTCTCAACAACAGCCAGCGCAGGTGTCAGTTCTGTCAGATCGCCATGAATATATTCTATCATTTTCTTTTTCTCCTAATTAAATTAATATATTAATAACGTGCGAAGGGCGGGATTATTGTAATAGAGTTCCATAAAATTACGTCCCGACGTAGCATGTCATACGTCCCGACGCAGAGCCAGAGACGTCGGGACGCAGCAAAAGCTACGTCAGGACGTAATTCAAAACCTCAGTTCGGGATAACGAGCTCTATCTAAATGCTTTATAATGTTTTTATATAA
>ERZ781275.1816-NODE-1816-length-11674-cov-3.237542_pt1 | contig 11674 bp, 10 predicted proteins | sample MGYA00375853_ERZ781275 | MGnify/ENA primary metagenome ERZ781275 (study PRJEB29790, sample SAMN03653691) | human gut metagenome | host: Homo sapiens | place: USA: Dallas, Texas | collected 2012-07-23 | study: EMG produced TPA metagenomics assembly of the Gut...
GCACCACATCTTAACAAACTCAAAATTATCTCGAACTAACCAGCTCGACAAATTCCTTTTTTGTCTTCATCTGCATTATATCATATTGTTATAAGCATTGCCATTTCTTTTCTGCTTTTGAAAAGTTACTTATCAGCCTATGTTTTGTAAAGGGTGATATTCAGCATTTCTCACGCAACAAGCCCTTGACAAACCATAGACTAATAAGTTTTAAGGTAATCAAGCAGAAATGAAATAGTCTGCTGTTTCACGGCAACAAAAAAGAGATACCAACACACTTATGTAGTATCTCTTAGTCTAGTAGCAATATTCTTTTGTTTGCAAGCAGGTAAACATGGACTGTTTCTTAATATCTTTTTGTTTGGGAAACACCGCTTTCCCATTTTGCTACAGATTGACGTGATACACCAACTTGCTGTGCAATTTCTTCTTGAGTATATTGATAATGTTTTCTAAGCCAAACGAGATTCGTACTAAGCATATTTTTCATACCTCCTATATTTAGGATTATACGTTAAAATCAATTATTGTCTATCAATCAAAGTTGCCTTGAATGTTAAAAATAGTTGCATAATAAAACGGTATGACTGTCCATACCGTTTTACATTTATTCACTTAAATCTTCACCATTTGTGGCAATGACTTTCTTATACCAGTCAAAAGATTTTTTCTTACATCTTGAAAAATCTCCTTCATGATTATTATTGTAATTCACATAGATAAATCCATAGCGTTTATCATATTCACCAGTAGAAGCAGAGACAATGTCGATCGGTGACCACATTGTATAACCTAATAATTCTACTCCATCATAGTCAACTGCATCCCTCATAGCTTCGATATGTGCTGCTAAATAGTCGATACGATACTGATCATCGATTGTTCCGTCTGCTTCTACTTTGTCATAAGCACCAAAACCATTTTCAACAATCATCATTGGTAACTCAAAACGGTCATGGAACCAGTTTAGGCACCAGCGTAATCCTAGTGGATCGATTTGCCAACCCCAGTCTGAAGCTTTTAGATGAGTATTTCGAACAAAGTCCTCACTGAAATAATCATATGTTTTTTCATTACGTCCTTGATATTTTGAAGCAAAACTCATGTAATATGAGAATCCAATATAGTCCACTTTACCTTGAGATAAAATCTTTTTATCTTCTTCAGTAATAAAATCATAACCTTTTCTTTCGAATTTTTTCAATATATGATTTGGGTAGTGACCACGGGCATGGACTTCAACATACCAGTATTTTTGATGCATTGCTCCTAAAGCGTTCATTACATCAGTTGGATTAGGTGATGCAGGGTAAACAGCATTCATCCCAATCATACATCCAACTTGTAAATCAGGATTGATCTCATGAGCGGCTTTAACAGCTAAAGCAGAAGCGACTAATTCATGGTGAGCAGATAAATACATTAAATATTCTGCATCATCATCTTTTTTTAAAAGTACAGCTCCTTCTTGGATTAAGTTGTGCTGAGAAACATCAGCTTGATTATTGATTTCATTAAAAGTCATCCAGTATTTAACTTTATGCTGGTATCTTTCAAAGCATACTTTGGCAAATTTAACGAACATGTCGATTGCTTCACGATTTCTAAAACCACCATACTCTTTTGCAAGCGTCCAAGGCATTTCGAAGTGCGATAATGTTATAATTGGCTCAATTCCATATTTATGACATTCATCAAATAAATCATCATAAAATTGTAAACCCTCTTCGTTAGGTGTTTCTTCATCACCCCGAGGAAAAATTCGTGTCCAGGCAATAGAAGTTCTAAATGCTTTGAATCCCATTTCAGCGAATAAAGCAATATCTTCCTTATAGCGATGGTAGAAATCCACCCCAACATGATTTGGATAATCTTCTCCTTCGATGACGCCATCAGTTAAGCGTCTTGGCGCACCAGTTACATTATTCCCTGCTGTTTCGACATCAGAGCAACTAATTCCTTTTCCACCTTCTTGCCAAGCTCCTTCAGCTTGATGTGCTGCAATTGCGCCACCCCATAAAAAATCTTTATTAAATGTCATCTATATCGACCTCCTTATTTATAAATATATTATACTACGAAATCAATAAAGATAACGGAAATAATGATAAGAATGATAAATATCTTACATAATTTTCTTTAATTGACTTTATTGGATGATATATTTATTATGTAAGTAATGGGGTGATTTTATGATAGGGAAATTAACAGAAGGAAATATTACCAGGGCATTAATTAAATTTTCAATTCCAATGATCTTAGGAAATCTTTTACAGCAGCTTTATAATGTAGCTGATACTTTTATTGTTGGACATTATATCGGAACTGATGCTCTGGCAGCAGTTGGCTCATCTTTTACGATTATGACTTTTTTAACTTCCATTATCTTAGGTCTTTGCATGGGGAGTGGAATTTTATTTTCGATGTTCTATGGGGCTAAACAATTAGATAAAATGAAAACATCTTTTTTTGTCTCTTTTGTAGGAATCGGCATTTTTTCAATTGGATTAGAAATAGTTTGTCTTTTAGCAATTGATCTAATTTTAAATTTTATGAATATTCCTAGGGATATTTTTACGGATACCCATCAATATTTGTTTATAATTTTTCTAGGTCTAGTTTTTACTTTTATTTATAATTATTTTTCCTCGCTATTAAGAGCTTTGGGAAATTCTAAAATCCCATTGATCTTTCTAGCATTAGCATCAATTATAAATATTGGATTAGATATTTATTTAGTGGCAGAAGTTGCAATGGGGGTAGCTGGAGCTGCTGTTGCGACATTGATTGCCCAAGCTTTTAGTGCTATTGGTATCATGCTTTATGTCTTTCTAAGTCAAAAAGAATTGTTACCGCAACGAAAACATTGGCATTTTGAACGTGAAATATTTGAGAAAATCAAAGCGTACTCATTATTAACTTGTATCCAGCAATCAGTAATGAATTTTGGGATTTTAATGATTCAAGGGTTAGTAAATAGTTTTGGTTTAGTAACGATGTCAGCTTTTGCTGCTGCTGTAAAGATTGATTCATTTGCTTATATGCCAGTTCAAGATTTTGGTAATGCTTTTTCAACCTATATTGCTCAAAATAAAGGAGCAGGATTAGAAGAACGAATACATAAAGGATTTAAAGTAGCAGTTGTAATGGCTTCTATCTTTTGTATTTTTATTTCTGCCTTAGTCTTTATCTTTGCTGATAAGCTAATGCTGATCTTCATAGAATCTTCAAAGTCTGAAATTATCTATCAAGGGGCTCAGTATCTAAGAATTGAAGGTGCTTGTTATTTAGGAATTGGATGTTTATTTTTATTGTATGGTTATTATCGTGGGGTTGGTAAACCAGGAATTTCTGTAGTTTTAACTGTTATTTCGCTAGGGACACGTGTTGTTTTAGCATATCTTTTAGCACCATTATTTGGAACTTTGGCGATTTGGTGGGCAATTCCAATTGGCTGGTTTTTAGCTGATTTGATTGGGATTATGTATGGTTTAAAAAAAGAAAGGTGGACTAATAGATACATCGATAAGTAGAAGGAACGACATTTAAATCTTTAGAAGTCGCCTTTTTAGATTAGAAAAACAGTTTGCTAGTAACAGGATGTTTTGATTAAGAGGAGCAATAGACGTAGAAAAAGACTGTTATTACAACAGTCCGGTATCAATTTTAAAAGAATAAAAATATTTTCTTATTAATAAGTGTTAAAACATGCCATAATATACTTTGTTGCAGAAGTAATGTTCTGTAATGAGCAATTCAGCTTAAGATATTATAAACATGATTACTATATTAGAAAAGTAACTTTTATCTTATTGTTTTTAGTCTAGATTTTCTCCATTTGAAGCAATTACTTTTTTATACCATTCGAAAGAATCTTTTTTACTTCTTTCTAAAGTACCATTACCTTCATTATCACGATCAACATAGATAAAACCATAACGTTTTTTCATTTCACCAGTAGTAAATGAAACACAGTCAATACATCCCCAAGGGGTATAACCAATTAAATCAATCCCGTCAAGTTCAACAGCTTTTTTCATTTCTTTAATATGAGCTTTTAAATAGTTGATGCGATACTCATCATGGCAAGAACCATCAGCTTCTTTAACGTCAATGGCACCAAAACCATTTTCGACGATAAATAATGGTTTTTCATATCTTTCATAAAAAATATTCAATGCATATCTTAATCCTTCTGGATCAATTGCCCAGCCCCAGTCAGATTCTTTAATAAATGGATTTTTAACAGAATGCTCACTTGAACCATCAGTTGCTTTAGAAACATCTTGATGTGCAGTTGAATCTACAGTATTAGTCATATAATAACTAAATCCTATATAATCTACAGTTCCTTCAGCAAGAATTTTCTTATCTTCTTCTGTAATGTTAATATTAAAGCCTTTGCGTTCAAACATTTTTAAAGCATATGCAGGGTAATGACCGCGACATTGAACGTCACAGAAGAACCAGCGATCATGCATCATCTGATTTGATAATACCATATCAGCAGGACGACATGAAAATGGATAAATTGGAACCATTGCAATCATATTTCCAATCAAAAAGTTAGGATTGATTTGTTTACCAATTTTTACTGCTAATGCACTTGCTAATAAAGTATGATGACCGCAAATATACATTGCTTCTTCAGGATTATCATAATCTCCAAAATGAGCACCACTATTAGTCCAGCCAAAAATATCATTTTTAAAATTCATTTGATTATTAATTTCATTAAAAGTCATCCAATATTTAACTTTATCTTTATATCTTTTAAAACATACTTCAGCAAATTTAACAAAGAAATCAATAGTTTTACGATTCATAAAACCACCATATTCTTTTGCTAAATGATAAGGCATCTCAAAATGAGATAATGTGATAACTGGCTCAATTCCATATTTTAATAATTCATCAAAAACATCATCATAGAATTGTAATCCTTCTTCATTGGGTTCTGTTTCATCACCATTAGGGAAAATACGAGTCCATGCGATAGATGTTCTAAAGCATTTAAATCCCATTTCCGCAAATAAAGCAATATCTTCCTTGTAATGAGAATAGAAGTCAATTCCAACATGGTTTGGATAATATTCATTTTCCATGATTTGATCAGTAATACGGCGAGGAACACCATGTGCTCCGGCAGTCATCACATCAGCAACACTATATCCTTTTGAGGTATTTAAAACCCCACCTTCAAATTGATGAGCAGCTAAAGCGCCACCCCATAAAAAATCTTTACTTAAAGCCATATAATTTAATCCTCCTTATTTTTACAGTCTCATTATAACCAAAAAAATAGGTTGGTACAAATTTTTTTAGCTAAATGTGTTAAAATAAAAACGATTGTAATAGATTACACAAAATGTAACAGGAGTATAGGAAAATATGGAAACGATGATTGAATATGTGCATAATCGAATTAAGAGAAAAGACTACCAAATTGCAATTGATTTTACAATGGGGAATGGTCATGATACTTTATTTTTAAGTAAAGTGGCTAAACAAGTTTATAGTTTTGATATTCAGCAGGAAGCTTTAAATAATACAAAGAAGTTGATAGAAGATACTGATAATGTAAATTTGATTTTAGCTTCTCATGAAAATTTTGATTGCTATGTAAAAAACTTTGATGTAGGAATTTTTAATCTCGGTTATCTCCCCAATGGAGATCATCAAATTACAACTATGGCGGACAGTTCTTTGCAAGCAATAAAAAAAGCAGTTGAATATTTGAATCGAAAAGGAGAATTGTTTTTAGTTGTTTACATTGGTCATGATGAGGGAAAAAAAGAAAGTTTGTTAATTGAGGAATATGTCGCCAGTTTAGATCATATAAGTTATAATGTAGCGTTGTTTAAAATGATGAATAAGTTATCTGCTCCATACGTAATTCAAATTGAAAAAAGATAATTATATTAGATGCAATAACTAGGTAACAATGTTATAATATAAGTAATTAAGGAGGTAAGCAATATGGTAAAAAGAATCGACGTTACCGTAACTGATCCAGTTGGTCTTTATGCGACTCCAGCAACCGAACTAGTTGATACTATGAAGATGTTCAACAGTGATATTAAGTTAGTCTACGCATCTAAAACTGTCAACATGAAATCATTGATGGGGGTTCTATCTCTGGGTATTCCAACAAAAGCAAAAATTGAAATTATTGCTGATGGAGAAGATGAGGACGCAGTTATTAAACGGGCCCTTGAATTAATGAAGGATCTAGGAATTAGTGGGTAAAACAATTTAATAATTGGGACTCTTGTCCCTTTTATTTTGCCTATTAAACGATAATATGATATAGTAAAGACGAATTTTATAAAAAAGGGGACATATAGATGGAAAACTTCTTAAAACTAATAATTGCTTTTGGAATTGGCTTTATTCTTGTTGTTCTAGCAATGCCTAAAGTAATTCCATTCCTACATAAGATGAAATTTGGTCAAGTTGAACGTGAAGAAGGACTTGAATCACATAAGTCAAAAAATGGTACACCAACAATGGGTGGAATCGTTTTTGTGATTGCCGCAATTCTTGGTGCTTTTATTGTTAATTTTAATAATTTACTTGATCCGGAGCTGATTTTAGCAACAATTGTTTTAGTTGGATATAGTGCAATTGGATTTGTGGATGATGCTTTGATCATTGTTAAACATAGTAATAAGGGATTACCGCCACTAGCTAAATTATTAGCTCAGATCGCGTTAGCAATTATTTGTTATTTCTTTGCAATGAACTTTATTCCTGATTTTACATCAGTAATTACAATTCCATTATTAGATATTAATATTGATATGGGTTATTTATATCCAGCATTAATCTTAGTAATGTTTGCAGGGGAAAGTAACGGTGTAAATTTATCTGATGGTTTAGATGGATTAGCAACTGGTCTTTCAATGGTTGCGATTGCACCATTTATAATCTTTTCTATCATGACAAAAGATTATACTCTTGCAAGTTATGCAACTGCAATGGTAGGGGCTTTACTTGGTTTCATGATGTTTAATTATCATCCTGCTAAGATATTTATGGGTGATGTAGGTTCGCTTGGTCTAGGTGGTTTCTTGGCTATTTTAGCGATACTTACAAAACAAGAGTTATTACTTATTTTAGTTGGTGGAGTCTTTTTAATGGAAACTTTATCGGTTATTATTCAAGTAGTCTCATTTAAAACTCGGGGAAAACGAGTATTTAAGATGGCACCGATCCATCATCACTTTGAAATGTTGGGCTGGAGTGAACAACAAGTAACTATTTCATTCTGGTTCATTGGTTTCATCTGTGGAATCTTATCAATTGTAATTGGGGTGCTATAGAATATGTTTACTGGAAAAAAGGTATTAGTGATTGGACTTGCTAAAAGTGGTAAGGCTGCGATTAGATTACTTCATAAATTAAATGCAACGATTACGGTTAATGAAGCTAAAGAAATTAAGGATATTCCAGAATATCAACAATATCTTGATATGGGAATTGAAATGGTAACAGGGTCACACCCAACTGAATTATTTGAACGTGATTTTGACTTTGTAATCAAGAACCCTGGAATTAATTATCATAAGCCATTTATTTTAAGACTTAAGGAAAGAAAGATTCCTGTATATACGGAAATTGAATTAGCTTTTCAAGTTGCTAAAAAACAACATTATATTGGAGTAACTGGTACTAATGGTAAAACAACAACAGTTACTTTAATTGATAAAATATTAAAGGGACAATATCAACATGTTCATTTAGCAGGTAATGTGGGAACACCACTATGTGATGTTGTTTTAGATAATGATCTTCTTAATGAAGAAAATCATTATGTAGTAATTGAAATGAGTAACTTTCAGTTATTAGATATTGAACGATTTAAGCCTTATGTCTCAACGATCATCAATTTAACACCCGATCATTTAGATTATATGGCCTCATTGGATGAGTATTATGCTTCTAAAACAAATATTTATAAGAATACTGATCTTGATGATTATTTTGTGGTTAATCTTGATGATAAAACAGTAATGGAGTATTTGGAAAAATATCCAGTTCCATGTAATCAAGTCACAATGTCATTGATACATGAAGCTGACTGTATGATCAAAGAACAGGCAATCTATTATCGAGATGAATTAATTATTAACTTAGCGGATATTAAAGTTGTAGGACGCCATAACATTCAAAATATTATGACAGCTATCTGCATTGCTAAAAAATGTGATGTACCAGTAACAGTCATCAATCGAGAAATTGCCTCATTTATTGGTGTTGAACATCGAATTGAGTTTGTTAGAGAAATTAATGGAGTTAAAATCTATAATGATTCAAAAGCAACTAATACTGACGCTACGATCATTGCTTTAAAAGCTTTTGAACAACCAGTAATTTTATTGATGGGTGGTTTTGATAAAGGGTTAGATTTAACCGAAATGGCTACTTATGGTAATAAAATCAGTCATCTGGTGACATTTGGTGCTGCTGGAGAGCGATTTAAAAATGATATGCATGTTGCAAACAGTAGTTCTGTTGAGAATTTAGAAGCAGCGACTTTGCTGGCAATCGAGAAAGCAAAAGCTGGCGATATTATTTTACTTTCGCCATCAACCAGCAGTTTTGATGAATTTTCTGGATATGAAGAACGTGGTCGAGTATTTAAAAATATTGTTAATAAATTATAGAAGATGCTTTGTAAAGTGAACCTTTAAGGAATATAGCTTAAAGGTTTATTTTATTGTCGAAAGTGTCTTTTTTAATTTATGAAAAACTTTCTATTTGAAAATTTCCCATTATATAATAAAATTATATGTATATGCATGGTAACATTAAAAATTGCAAGCTTATGGGTAATCGTAAGTTATCTTAATGTCGTTTCAGTGCTACCTGTTTATAGATAAATATTATTTTATAAAGGAGGAAGGCATGAATACATTACTCAGCAGATTGATAGTCTATATCAATTCATGTGTAAAAAAAGATGTGATTTACGAAATAGCCCGGTATATTATTAAAAATTATAGTTATTGCCAAAATATTACGCTTAAAGATATTATGGATGAATGTTATGTTTCGAGAGCTAGTGTAACGAGATTTTGTGAATATTTTGGTTTTCATTCTTGGAATAATTTTCAAAGCTTTTTAGTTAAAACAAAAAAAGTTAAAGAACAGCAAATTGAAAGTCGTTTTAGTAATATTGATATAGAAAGTATCTATGATCATTTATGTTATATTGCTAAAAATGATAGTTTAGAATTTAAAAATAATTTAAAAAAAGAGATCAATGCACTAGTTGAAATAATTAATCAAAGTAGTAGAATTTATTTATTTGGGGCAGTATATCCATTATCATTGGCAGTTGATTTCCAAATAAATATGATCAGTATTGGTAAAACAGTTTATAGTGATTTTCAAAGTGAAAGTGATTATTTAGAGCCAATGAATGAGGACGATCTAGCGATTATTTTAACTGCTTCTGGAAGATATGTTGGTGAATGTAAGTCCAAGTTTAATTTAATTTGTAATAATGCTGGCAAGAAAGCAGTTATTAGCTGCAGTAATCGGTATAGCTCACTTCAATACATCAATCATTATCTCTACATTCCAACGACTAATAAAAATAGTTTTGTTGATTTTGATTATTATACGATATTGATCTTAGATTTAATTTATATTGAGTATAATTTAAAGTATTGTCGAGGGAAATAATAGTGGGATCAATCTTAATTAAATTACATCAATTAATCAATTACAATCAAAATGAAAATATTCATTATTCGTTAGCAAAATATTTATTAGCTAATTGTGATACGATCAATCGATTATCAATTAGCAAAGTTGTTGAAGATACCTTGATTTCAAAAACATCTGTTTTAAAATTTTGCCGTTATTTAGGATATGATTCTTGGAAAGTCTTTTGCAGTGATTTTCAAGAAGAATGTCTCGATGAAAAGATTCGCTTGGATCGCTTAAAGATGAATGCAAACTTAATGTTTTCAAAAGATAATTTAAATGAGTATGTTCGACTAAACGATGAATATTTTAGTGAAGTACAAAAAATTGTTACATTTCAAAAAATAAAAATATTCGCTAAACAAATTAATGAAGCAAATAATATCTTTGTCTTTGGAGAACCTCGAGAATTACCGCTGTTTTATGATTTTCAAGAATTATTGGGGTTATATCATAAGGAATTGATTTTTCCTAAATCTTTAAATAAAAAGGATTTTGAGGAACAGTTAGCTTTGATTGATCAAGAAAGTTTAATAATTATTACTAACGGAGTTCATTCATTTGATGGGTTTATTGAAAAGGAAACTATTGAACCGGTATATGGATTAGAAAGAATTATGCAAACTAATTGTAAAGTTATTTTTATTGGTCAAAAGTCAGTTCAAAATTATGATAATGTTACAACACTAACAATACCTTTTTCATTTAATGAATATTTTATTCGTTTAGCAATTGCTGATTTAATTTATAAAATGATTACTTATTATTTTTATAGATATTAAATAATTTAAGAATTTTATAAATAGATTTATTTTTTTTTATAAATTTGGTCTAAGAAAAAATACTTTTTTTCACGAAAACAAAAAAGGTTAAACTTTATTTGTGTTTTGTCGATGATTAAGTAAACGCTTTCATCGACTTCTCGTTTATACTAGAAGCATAGGGAATTTAAACGAGGAGGAAAATCGAAGATGAGTAAGAAGAAAAAACTTACAAAAACATTGGCTGCTTTATCAGCTGCCGGCTGTATTATCGGAAGTGCAACACCGATTGCATTAAATGCAGTAGAATTATCAAAATATTCTGTTGTGGAAGCAAAATATCAGGCTGCGAAAACAGAAGGAAGCGGAGAAAACGCTCAATTTAGTGACTACGATATTGATATTATGGTAGTAACTAATCCTGATTATAAAGGTGAAGCAGCTCCAACTTTGACTTATTCAAAAGCTTTTGATGAAAAAGCTAAAGAAGCTGGTAAAACGGCGTTGTTAAGCGAAAATATCGATGGTAAGGAATATGCTTTCAAAGATATGAACTTAAATGGAGAAATCGATGATTATGAAAGATGGTATCTTGATGCTGAAACAAGAGCACAAGATCTTGCTGATGCATTGGTTGCTGAAGGTGAAGATGGGATCGCAAAGATTGCTGGATTAATGTTATTTAGTAGCCATGAAGGAAATAGTGCTGCAGGATTAACAGATTCACAAAAAGATTATTTAACAAATAGTTATGTTAGAAATATTACTGATGCAGCAGGAAATGATGTGGAAGATTCAGTACGTTGGGTCAATGCGATGCAAGAGTATGTAGAAATATCTGATTTCAATGTTCCTGTTGATTTTAGTTCTGATCCTCGTTCAACAGCAGGGTCAGGAGATTTATATTCTGATAATGTTTCTAGTGGGGTTACAGATATTTCTAAATGGCCTTCTAATATTGGATTGGCAGCAACTTTTGATACTGAACATATGTATAATTTTGCAAAGGCATCTTCAGCTGAATATCGTGCATTAGGAATTGTAACAGCTTTAGGACCTCAAATAGATTTAGCGACAGAACCACGCTGGTTAAGAGTTGGTGGAACTTTTGGTGAAAATACTAAACTATCTACAGATATGGCTCAAGCTTATGTAGACGGTTCACAATCAACATATGTTAATGGAGAAGATCAAGG
>ERZ781275.1819-NODE-1819-length-11634-cov-6.628120_pt1 | contig 11634 bp, 10 predicted proteins | sample MGYA00375853_ERZ781275 | MGnify/ENA primary metagenome ERZ781275 (study PRJEB29790, sample SAMN03653691) | human gut metagenome | host: Homo sapiens | place: USA: Dallas, Texas | collected 2012-07-23 | study: EMG produced TPA metagenomics assembly of the Gut...
TTTTTTAGTTAGTAATTTCTAACCTCTTTATAAGATAGCACAGTTAGTTGTGGCTCTCTACAACCAATTATCTTTTTAGCTCCAAACAGCACCGAGTTTTTTTGTTGACTGATTTCGTTTGCAATTCTATAATATAATTAAAATTCAAAGGAAAACAGGTAGTCGAATGACAGGAGCAAGAAATGAAGATTGATGATATTATAAGAAAATGTATTGAGATTCCTGGTATTTCAATAAAGCGCAGTGATTTCAGTGCAGAACTACTTATGAAAGCCAAAGAAGGGAAGGGGGCGATGACCTTTTTCCCGCTTTTCCCTGGGCTTACTATTGCGTATATCTTCGTAAATTCTCCGACATGGGCAGCACCCAATTTCTGTGAAGATAGCTCCATTGAAAAAGGACCGTTGCTTCTAAACTATTGTGTGACCGGGCGTTGCGAGATTATCTTGAATAATGAAAACTTTGTATATGTGAAAGATGGAGAAATTTCTCTCACAGAGCGTTTCGCCCAAAAGCAATATGTCTATCCTCGACGTATTTATGAGGGGATGGAGTTTTTTATTGATGTTGATATGCTGACAGCACAAAGTACATGGATACAAAAAGAGCTTGACATTGACTTTCATAAAATCATTGCCCGTTTTTGCCCTGACGGCAACACTTATATTTCATCAGTTGTTCCCGAAGTTGAAGAAATACTAACAAAGCTTTGGAGCCTTATTGATTCTCCAATTCCATTTTCAATCTCACAAATGAAAATCTATACCTTGGCACTGCTTTCATTACTACAAAGTCTTAAGGAGGCTCCTCCATCACAAGCCTGCATATTCTTTACAGAAACGCAGGTAGACATTGCAAAACGGGTAGAAAAAATCATTACTTCCGATTTGCGTCAACATCATCCTGCATGGGAATTAGCGGCACAGTTTTCTGTCAGTGAAACCAGTTTGAAAAATTATTTTCGTGGTGTTTTCGGGCAAAATATATCCATTTATCTACGAGAAATCAGAATGAAGAAAGCCGCAGAATTACTTGTTATTACGCAGCTATCTGTAGCAGAAGTAGCAGAGCAAGTTGGGTATGTGAACCAAAGTAAATTTGCATCGGTTTTCAAAAAGCAGTTTGGACTATCACCATTAGAATATCGACGGTCTAAAAAACTATCTGAACTATAAAATCTATGTACCCAGCCGCCTGCACTTGTGCAAGCGGCTTATACTTTTAATAGGTAAATACACTGCTTGACACAAACATTAAAATCATGAGATCTTTTCATTCATTATTCTTTACAAAATACTATCTGTGTCTGTGGTAGAGAAGCAGACAAGAAGGTAATCAATCGTCAGTATTAAAATGGTTGTAAATAGCCAAGATCAAGCAAGAACGTATGAATCATTCCTTATACTGGTGCTTTTTTCTTTTATTCTCACTGTTTCTTCTTTATACATAGTATTTATGCGAATATTCTCGATTTTTATCTTGTTTCCTTTTCAAAAAATCAACAAATACCGATTTCTTCGACATTTTTTCGTTAATCCTTGTCAAAACTTGCGGTGAAACTTTCCGAAATCTAAGAGAAACCTACTCGATTCCTAATTTTTCAACAGTATAATACCCGTATCAACATAGATACGGGGAAAGGTGGTGATTTTTTCAGCTTATCCCCATCGGGGGATAGCGTGAAACATAAGGAAAAGCAAAAGAACGAACACTTGTCCAGAGTCAAAAAAGAATATTTCAAAAATACCGCAATCCTTTCGGGGATTGCGGTATTTTTTTACTCGACACCATTTTATTTTTTTGCTTTTCAATTTCCAAATTTTAACATAAGTTCCGATAAAAAGGCGCTCGCCGCAAGGCAGACGCCTTTTCTTTTTGTCGGGAAATGGAAAATCCCGTTACTTTATAGAGCACGCGCCCCTCCGATCAATCTGAATTTTCAAATTTCAGATTGATCGGAGGAAACAGCCATGGCTTACAACAAAGCCAAAGCGGAGAGAGAATGGCTCCGCTGGAAAGAAGCAGAAGAAAAAGAACTCAGGGAGCTGGGTGTGGATGAAGAAACCATCCAGCGCCTTCATACATACGATTGGGCGCAGTTCAACAAAGAGCGCCAGTACCTGCAGCGGCAGGTGGAATGGTCTCCCTATGTAGACCTCATTTCCGCGCAGGATCTGGAACTGCCTGTCGAGGACGCCGACTCCCTGTTGGACAGCATCGAGGATATAGAGCTTTTTTCTTTATTACATAATGTAGACAAGCTCACCCTCGAAATTCTCTTCATGAAGATGGACGGATATGGCAGCAAGGAAATCTCAGAGAAAACTGGCCTTTCCGTAAACGCCATTGATCTGCGAATTTTCAAGCTCAAGAAAAAATTAAAAAAATTTTTATAAGCGGAAAGATTCCGGCCTTTTTCCTGGGCTATAGGGCGAACGGGGAAAAAGAAACGTTCGCCTTGTAGCTTGAAAAATGAATACCAGCCATGCGGGTACGTTCCCGCCTGAGCGAGCGACGCAGGAAAAAGCGCCATGACGAATCAAAGCAAGAACTGCCCCCCTTTTATGGGACGGCGGCTGTTGCTCTTGGTTTCGAGCGATGCATTTTGACCGGAAAGAGGGGGTAGTTGCCCTTTTCGCCATGACCTTGGGCGGGGTATTATGATACGCGCTATCGTTTTGCCCACACGTCAGATGGGTTGGCCGACCTTGGGTTGTAATCAGCAAGACCTTTGGGGAGCCAGTGAACGGCTTGTCAACTGCAAGCCTGCCCGCATGGTTCCCAAGGTTGCCGGGGGGCGAGCAGCAAATACGGCACATCAAAATCAACCTTTTTATTTTATTCAGATTGCCGTTGACGGCGAATCCGTGCGGCGCAGGTTTTCTGCGCCGCATCAGTTTGCCGCCAACGCACAAGAGCAAATTGCTCTAAGGAGAATGTGCCGAAATGAACAATCACTCTTTGAAAGAGCAGGCCCATGAGGAGATCGAACGGATCTTCCGAATCCTTCTTCCTCAAAACGGGCTGGCCGTGCGGGAAGAACAGATTACCCTCTGCCACGCCATGCTGGATACCCTGCTCAAAAACAATATCGCTTTATGCGACGCGGGCGTCGGGATCGGCAAAACCTACGCCTACCTGACCGCCTGCATTTTACTGAAAAAGTTTGCGCCCCATGGGCCTGCTGGTTCCCAGCCAGTGGTGGTTTCTACCTCCAGCGTTGCCCTGCAGGACGCCATCATCGGGGAATACATCCCATTCCTATCCCGGATTTTTTTAGAGAACCGCATCATTCAAAAGCCCATCCGGGCGATGGTGCGAAAAGGCAAGGAACGCTTTGTCTGCGACTTCCGCCTTTCCCAGCGTTTGGAAGCGGTGAAAGATAAGAAAAAGAATGCCCAGCAGATGAAAGCCCTGCTCTCCCTTCACACCTATTATGATTTAGACGCCGTAACCGGCCTCAGTGGATTTGACAGACGTCAGGTGTGCGTCCCCAAGGTTTGCGAGAAAAGCTGTCCCTTGCGAAATGCCTGCCGGTACCATCAATACCTGAAGGAAGCCAAAAGCGCAGAGATTTTCGTCCAGATCTGCAACCACAACTATCTGCTGGCCGACGCCGCCCATCGTTTGCAGGAGATGCGGCCCCTTCTCAATGATTACAGGGCTTTGGTGATTGACGAAGCCCACAAACTGCCGGACGCAGCCTGCCAGATGTACGGGCAGAGTTTGTCGGCGGAGGATTTCCGAGAGCTCTGCGACCTGCTGGCAAAAGAAAAATATATCCTTGCGGCCCAGCGGCTGAAAGAAAAGTTTACTGCCCTCATGGGAGCCATGTGCCGGGGCGAACTGCTGGAAGAAGCCCAGCGCACCGCCTTTATTTTAACGCCGGACCGGGAAGCGGCCCTTCGGGATTGCCTTTCTCTCCTCCGGCAGATTCAAAAACAGCTTGCCCCGCACATCCCACGGTGGCTTCTTTACCGGCTGGGAACAACAGAGCAGGCCCTCGACCTGTTTTTTACCGGGGACCGAAAATACATCCTCTACATTCAGTACGACAGGGACGGAAGCCCCAGCCTCTGCGCTGCCAGCCGGGAGATGCCGGAGCAGCTGCGCCGGGCGCTGTGGCTGAAAGACATCCCCGCCATCCTGACCTCCGGCACCCTCATGGCCGGTGGCAGCTTTGAGCGCACAAAAAAGGTCATGGGGTTGTCCTTAAATCAGCGGATGGAGGATTTTATTGCGGTTTCGCCCTTCCATTACGAGGAAAACTGCCTTCTTTACATCCCCGGCGACCTGCCGAAAGCGCAGATGGGCAGCGAAATGGAAGCCAAGTGTCTGGCAGAGCAGATCTGCCGGTTGGTGGAAGCCACGCATGGCCACACTCTGGTGCTCTTTACCTCCTATTCCCTCATGGGCGCTGTTTACAATCAGGTAAAGGACCGGCTGTCTTTTCCCTTGATGGAAGTATGGCGGCACTCGCAGGACGTCATCCACCAGTTCAAGCAGGCGCAGAATGCTGTGCTGTTCGCGGCGGGCTCTTGTTGGGAAGGTGTGGATTTTCCCGGCGATATGGTGTCGTCGCTCATACTCGTGCGGCTGCCGTTCCCTGTTCCCGATCCATTGAGCGAAGCGGAACGGGAACAATATCCCACTTTGCAGGATTACATCAAAACGGTAGTCATACCGGATATGCAGGTAAAGCTGCGGCAGGGCTTCGGGCGGGCCATCCGCACCGAAACCGATACCTGCGTGGTGAGCATTCTGGACCACCGGGCCGCCCCCGGAGAACGGTATCACAAGGCTGTGCTGGAAACCCTGCCGAACCTTCGGATCACCAGAAAAATTGAAGATGTGGAGGAATTCATCCGGGCAAAGAAAGGCCCGGATTATTTTATGCCATAAAGGAGATTGACATAGATGAGCAGAAAAACAGAAACGGCGGGATTTCCCTACGCAGACCGCCCCATGTGGTTATACAGCCGCAGCAGCGATAAAAGGATGTTCGTCCTGATTCAGCAGATGCGGAATCTCTTAGAGGAAGCCAACCATCGGGAATACAACGTTGTAGGCACTTCTCAGGATATGGGCACCGGCAGAAGCATGGCCCGTATGGGCCTCAAGCAGATGCTGCGGAGTGTGCAGGGCGGTTTCGTCCGCGCTGTGCTTGTGCGGGATTTATCCCGTCTGAGCCACGATCCCGCCATCCTGATTAAGATACTGGAATTTTTACAGGATCACGATGCGGTACTGATCACCACCGAGAGCGACCTGCGGTATGAACTCTACATCAAGGGACTGGAAAACCGATTTTTCCAGAGGGCAGCCCAAAAGGGCCTCCATTTGCCATGGTGAAATGATCATGGACATACCCTATACCTTACAAACCCCAAATGAAAAGGTGATCAATGAAATCAAATACTTTGCAGCATTCTCCGCATTAAAACGGCTGTTAGAACAAGAAAAAATCACATTGGAAAACTGCCAGCAGGCGAATGTTGCTATTGCCGAAAAGTACGGCGTTTCACAACTCCAGATTTAGTGGTTGTCGTGATAGCTATCCCGAACCGGTTGTGGTAGTCTTTGGTGTGACAAAAAAGATGTCCAACCGGAAAGGGGGTGGCAAAGGTGCCGCAGGTCAAAGTCATACAGCCAATAGCAGAACAGGAAAAAAAGCTGCGGGTTGCAGCTTATGCCCGTGTGAGCAGCGATTCAGCCGACCAGCTGAACTCCTTTGCCACTCAAGTGGGCTATTACACCAGTTACATCCAATCGAAGGAAGAATGGGAATTCGCAGGGCTATATGCGGATGAAGCGGTCACCGGCACGACAGCCGACAAGCGGGACGATTTTCAGCGCCTGCTGGCCGACTGCCGTGCCGGGAAGATCGACCGCATCCTCGTCAAATCCATTTCCCGGTTTGCGCGAAACACCTTGGACTGCATCCAGACGGTGCGGGAACTCAAACAGCTTGGCGTTGCTATAGAATTTGAAAAAGAGGACATCGACACCGGAAACATGGGCAGTGAAATGCTGCTGAGTATTTTGGGATCAGCCGCACAGGAAGAATCCCTCTCTATCTCGAAAAACCTCAAATGGAGCTATCGACGCCGGATGAAATCCGGCGATTTTATTACGAACAGCGCCCCGATTGGGTATATCCTGAAAAACAAAACCTTAATACCCGATCCGCAGGAAGTTCCCATTGTCGAATACATTTTTAGCAGTTATCTTGCGGGAAAAAGCATAGAAGAAATTGCGGCAGAGATCAATGCAATGGAAATAGAAATTACAAACAAAAGAACTGAAAGATGGCATCGGTCAACCATTCGATATATTTTGACGAACGAAAAATACATTGGCGATTCGCTGGTTCAGAAGTGGTTTACCCCCGATGAACTTCCGCTAAGACACCAGAAAAACAAAGGAGAAATCTCTCAATACTACATTAAAAATTCTCATCCGGCAATTATCCCACGCCAAGCTTTTGAAACCGTGCAAAAGCTGCTTAAACAAAGAGTAGAGCAGCATATTTCCAAAACAGCTATCCGCAGTTTTCCACTCAGCAGAACTATGCAGTGCGCCCTTTGCGGTTCGACCTTTCATCGCCGCCCCAGCGCCAAAGCTGTCCGGTGGACCTGCTATCAGCATTTGCAGAATAAAGAACTATGTCCGATGGAAATTATAGAGGAAAATGAAGTCTATCAGGCATTTTTAAGAGTATATAACAAGCTGTTGGACAACAAGGATTTCATTTTGAAAACCATGCTGAACCAACTATCGGAACTGCAAACAAAAACCATATTCGCAAGGCCGGATATCATAGCGGTAAACGAAAAAATATCTGAATTAGTCAAGCAGAATCATTCGCTCACAAGGTTACAGACCAAGGGGTGCATTGATTCTGCTCTTTTTATAGAGCGAAGCAACCGCAACAACCAAAAAATTGAGGAACTACGGCGGGAACTGCGGCAGCTTCAAGGGCCGGACGAGGTTAGCCGTATCGTTGACAGCACCAAACTGCTGCTGGAACTGTTGGAAGAAGCCCATCCTATGCTGAAGTTTGAGCCTTCCGTATTCAAAAGCATGGTGCAAAAAATCGTCGTTTATCCCGAAAGGTTTTGTTTTCACCTTGCTAACGGGCTGGTACTCAATGAAGGGAGGTGTTAGGAATGAAGAAAAAACGCTATTTCCCATTCGGATACCGCATGACCGATGGAGCAATGGAAATCGTGCCAGAGGAAAGCGCCCTTGTTCAAAATATATTCCACAGTTATCTTGCCGGAGCGTCTCTACAGCAATTGGCGAAATCAGCGGAGCGAACCGGCTTGCGGTATCGGCAAAACGCCAATGGTTGGAACAAAAACATGATATCCAGAATATTGGACGATGAACGCTACTGGAATGGAAATGGCTTTCCACCTGTTATCAGTACGGAATTGGCAGCACGAATAGCAAAGCTCAAAGCGTGTAAAGCATCTCCGAAATCATCCATCCGATTTTTTCAAAAGACAATATTCTGTCCACAATGTGATTCCCGTCTAATACGGAATAGCAGAAGCCTTCCACGCATTTTTTGGGAATGTAAAAAATGCAACATACAAATTGGCCCCATTGCCGACAATGAGCTAAAGCAGGCAGTCACCGAAAAGCTGCTGTCTATTTGCCGGAATCCACAAATGACGGAACCAGATCAACAGCCCACCAACAGCTTATCCATACAGGCGGCCCGATTGACCAACGAAATCAATCAACTGCTCGATCAGCGTGAAGTAGATACAGACAGGTTGCTTCCTCTCATCTTAGAATGCGCTGCCGAAAAGTATATGACCTGCAGTATTAAGGAGTCCGACCACCTCACCATCAAAATAAAGGCTCTTTTTCAGGAACATAGCAATGACGAGAAGCTGGATCGGGAACTTTTCGAGCAGACCGTGAAACAGGTGGTCCTGCAGCCGGACAGTACCATACAGCTTCAACTGCTGAATGGAAAAACAGTTTGAAAGGAGAGAACTTCCCATGCCGCAAAAAATAGTCATGGAAATCCCGGCAAACCCTATGCTGGGCGATTTGCGAAAGCGAAAACGAAAGCTGAGGGTTGCGGCTTATTGCCGGGTAAGCACCGAGGAAGATGAACAGCAAAACAGCTTTGAAGTACAGGTAGACTATTACACCGAAAAAATCACCCACCACGATGGCTGGCAGCTTGCCGGAATCTTTGCAGACGATGGGATCTCCGGGGTGCGAACCAAAAAGAGGGACCAATTCAATGAAATGATAGATCTCTGCAGGAAAAAGAAAATAGATCTCATCCTGACGAAATCCATTTCCCGATTTGCCCGGAATACCCTCGACTGCATCAAACACGTCCGAATCCTCAAAAGCTGGGGTATCCCCGTGATATTCGAGAAGGAAAACATCGACACCTCGAATATGAACAGCGAAATGATCCTGACTTGCCTGAGTTCCTTCGCACAGGCCGAAAGCGAATCCATCAGCGGAAACGTCACCAAGGGAATTCGCATGGGGTACAAGCAAGGGCGGTTTGCCTTCCGTTACACCGGCTTCGCCTTTCAAAAGGGGCTGGACGGAGAGCCTGAAATCATCCCCAAGGACGCCCAAACAATCCTCATGATCGCACGGGAATTTCTGAACGGCGGCAGCCTGAAAGGGATCAAGGAAAAGCTGGAGAAAGCAGGCCTCCCAAGCCCTGCAGGAGAGCCGAAATGGACAACACAGACGATCCAGCGAATCCTCCAGAATGAGAAATACGCAGGCGACGTTCTGCTGCAGAAAACCTACACCGCCGATTTTTTGGAAGGGAAAGTCAAGAAGAATAACGGAGAACTGCCGCAATACTACATTCAGAATAACCATCCGGCTATTATCCCAAGAGAAATGTTTTTTCAAATTCAGGAAGAACTCGCCCGGAGAAGAAGCAAAAAGCCTGCCAACACCAAGAAGGCCAAAACCAACCGTGGCAGGTTTACCAGCAAATACGCCCTATCCGAAAGACTGGTCTGTGGGGACTGCGGCTGTTATTTCCGCAGGGTAACATGGAACATCCACGGGAGAAAGCAAATCGTCTGGCGGTGCATCAACCGGCTGGAGTTCGGGCCGAAATCCTGTGGGAAATCACCCAGCCTTGAAGAATCCGCCCTCCACACTGCCATACTGGAAGCCATCCGTTCTCTGGTTCATGGGCAGCAGGAAGAAATGGCTGCGGCGCTGCAGGATACCCTGATACAGTGCATCGCCGGAGAAAAGGAAGAAGCCAGCCCCATTGTAATAGAGAACAAAATCAAGGAACTGGAAACAGAGTTTGACCGGCTGCTGGTTCTGGCGGTTGATGAAAATGACATCATCGACCATAAGCTGAAACAAATCAGCGAAACCATTCTTAAATTGAAGCAGCAGAAAAAGCGGATTGAATACACCGCAGAGCGTTCCGAGGTAATGGAATCCAAGGCCAAAGAAGTCATGGAGCTAATTTCTGCAGAGGACCTCGACCTGACAGAATACTCCGACGCCTTAGTGTACCGCATTATTGAGAGAATCACCGTACTTTCCAAAGAAGAAATCCGCATCCATTTCATAGGTGGATTTGAGATCACACAGCCCCTTCGCTAAGAAGCAGGTACAGAGAAATGCTGGCAGACCATGTGCTGTCAGCATTTCTCTGTACCTGCTTCTTTGCATTTTATATTTATTTGTGTTATACTACTTATAGAATATTTGAAAAGAAGGGTTGCGTGTCCAAAAAAGATATTTTTCTTTTCAAACAAGAGGGTATCTTTTTTGTAGCGTAAACCCATTTACCGAAAGGCGTCGAATCAAGTTAGGTTCGACGCCTTTCGGCTGGTTGTACAAACTGCATTTGTAAACAATTTGTGAATATTTAAAAATAGTTTCCTATTTTGGGGCAACCTTTGCTTGTTTTCAGCCTATTCGTGAAAGGACTTTTTTGTTCTTATCATTCAATAGGAGATGTGTTATAATGACAGAAGAAAACTACAAGTATCGTACAAGTCCATTTTTGCTGCGAAACCAATTTAAAGGCAAGGGAAAATTGCAAGTTCCAATTATCCCAAGGTTTCAATCAAAAGAAGATGATTTTACTGATTTAAGGCTGATCGGCTTTGACAAAGCCAAGCTTGAAAGCAATAATCACCTCGACCGCATGGTGCATTTCTTTCTCTACGACTATAAGTTTGAGCGGGTATGGAAAAATCCGGACAACGACATTGAAAGGCTAAAACGCTACCGGGCGGTATTGTCGCCGGATTTTAGTATGTACACTGAAATGGCACCGGTTATGCAGCTTTTCAATACCTTTCGTAACCGCTGGTGTGGAGCATATTACGCTTCAAAAGGGATAAGAGTTATCCCCTCCGTCAGTTGGGGAGAAGAAAACACCTTTGAGTTTTGTTTTGACGGGATTGAGAAAGGGTCTACAGTCGCAGTTTCAACCTACATGGTGTCGGCACACAATAATCACAGCGATCAAAAAGAGTTTTTTCTAAAAGGCTACAATGAAATGCTGCGGCAAATTGAGCCGGAACGAATTATTTGCTACAATGAGCCGTTTCCTGAAATGCAAGGGAATATTGTATTTGTTGATTATGAACTGAGTTCATGGCGGTATATGAATGATGATCCATACGTTCCGTCTAAATACGTAAAATATATCTGCGGAACAGAGCCGTGGCCGGAAGATTGTGATATCATTATAAAATCGACCGGGCATATACTATCCGATTACGAGATAAAAGGCATGGGGAGTGCTTATGGTGGGAAGTGGCGGCCGAGTAAGCCCGAAGATGAAAGATTTTTGGGTGAGCCCGGAGATATTAATAAAAGCAGAACAGATGGAAAATGAGGCGGATATGATAGAGAAACAAAGATTGGTGAAGATGGCAGAGCAACAAAAGAGAGGCACCATACAGATCATGATAATCCAAGGGCTCATACAGACCCACATGACCATGATATAGATTGGAGTAACGGATATCCAAAACCCGGACCGCCAATTAACTATCCAGATGGCGCACCGGAATTTAAAGCATATGAGGTGAAATTCATGTCAAAGATTATAGAAAAAAACAGTTTGGAAGATAATCGATTTAAAACGATTAGTGATTTTAAGTGGTGTGTAAACAGTGGCGGAGAAATTGAATTTGAATATAATGACAGAGTATTTGGAATTTTCCCTAAATTAAAACGCACATCCGAGTCTAGGATGCAAATGCTAATTTGCGAAAAATTTGTAGACAACCAGCAAAAAACAGAAAAATGGTGTAAAGATGTCGATGAAATTTTAGAATATATGATTGACGGCGAACGACTGCGCGATATTATAACAAAGGTTGAGGTAACCGATAGAACGATTTAACCCTTAAGTGAGCCACATCTATTTTGTTCCCTAAAAACAGCATTTAAGCTGTTTTTTCAGACTCGTCCTCTTTTACCAAAACGGGACACCCAGAAGTAAAACTCAAAAAACACGGTGTAAAAATGAAAATAGACTTATTCCGAACCCGGAATTCTCATTTTTAGCGGGTATCTTTTTTGTAGCACAAACTCAGCAAACACGCCGAAAACCTTTGATTTATCAGGGTTTTCGGCTTTTCTTATTTC
>ERZ781275.1829-NODE-1829-length-11573-cov-2.956850_pt1 | contig 11573 bp, 12 predicted proteins | sample MGYA00375853_ERZ781275 | MGnify/ENA primary metagenome ERZ781275 (study PRJEB29790, sample SAMN03653691) | human gut metagenome | host: Homo sapiens | place: USA: Dallas, Texas | collected 2012-07-23 | study: EMG produced TPA metagenomics assembly of the Gut...
TTATCAATCTATAAAAGCATATTTGAAAGTGTAACTGATAATATGTTGGGAAAAGAGGAAAAAATGAAAACAAGTAAATATGAAATTGATATGAGTAATGGAGCAATTATGCCAAAACTAGTTTCATTTGCAATTCCACTGATGCTGTCTGGTATTTTACAACTGATGTTTAATACTGTTGATATTGCTGTGGTAGGAAGATACGGTGGTGGAGGCTCTTTAGCGGCAGTAGGGGCAACCACATTTCCGATTAACATTTTCACCAATTTGTTTATCGGCATTTCCATGGGGACAGATGTACTCAGCGCAAGTTTTTATGCCTCTGGACAAAAAAAGGAAATGTCTGAAATGGTACATACTTCTATTATGTTTGCCCTGATTAGCGGAGTTATAATGGTATTTATAGGTCTTGGTTTTTCCAGATTTGCTCTGGAGCTTATGGGAACGCCTAAAGATGTGATTGACCGTGCTGTTCTTTACATACGAATTTATTTTGTGGGAATGCCGTTTTTTATGCTGTACAATTTTGGAGCGGCTGTTTTAAGGTCTGTGGGGGATACAAAAAGACCGCTTTTATTTCTGGTTATTTCAGGAATCATCAATGCAGTTCTGAATCTAATCTTGGTGATTGTGTTTCATATGGACGTAGCGGGAGTTGCCATTGCAACGGTTATTTCCCTGATGGTTTCCTGCATTCTTGTTTTGAGGTGTTTGTATAAAGCGGAGGGTAGTTATAAGCTTTGTTTTTCCAAACTTACTTTGAAATGGGAGTATTTAAAGCCGATATTTCGTGTAGGTATTCCGGCAGGACTTCAGAGTACAATGCTTAATTTTTCCAATGCGCTTCTTCAGTCCTCAGTAAACTCGTTTGGGTCTGTAGCTATGGCTGGATATACGGCTGCAAATAACATCTTTTTATACCCTTATACGGTAATCAATTCCGTAACACAAGCATGTATGAGTTTTACCAGCCAGAATTATGCGGTGAGAAAATTGAAACGAATGGATAAAGTGCTTATAAACTGTATCATTCTTACCGTAGCGGGAGCTGTTATCTTGGGATTTGGAGCACGTTTTTTTGGCTCTGACCTGCTTAGGCTTTATGCAAGAGAGGCAGATGTGATTTCCTGTGGACTGGAAATTCTGTCAATTACCACACTTCCTGTTTTTCTCTATGGAATTATGGAGATTTTTCCGGGCGCTGCACGTGGCATGGGATATTCTACAGTTCCGATGATCCTTTCCGTGATTGGAATCGTAGGAATGAGAATTATCTGGATTTGTCTGATATTCCCTGCTCACAGATCGTTGGGATTCCTTTTTATTTCCTATCCGGTGTCATGGATCGTTACGATTATGTTGCAGGGAGTATACTTTTTCTTTATCAGAAAAAAAGTATGGCAGACGGTTACAGTCGTTTTGGAATCAAAATGACCTTCAAGATATAAAGATAGTTTTAGAAAATGGAGTGAGGAAGAATATGAGAGTATTTGAAAAAAAAGGAGCGGTCAATACAAATGAAGCCTTGGATTTTGCTATTGCCAAAGCGATTGAATTAAATACAGACATTGTTGTAGCAAGTTCTTCGGGAGAAACTGCTATTAAAACTGCATTGACTGCCCGTCAGTCTGCATTTAAAGGAAAAATTATTACCGTTACACTTGCCTATGGGGCACGCACTGCCGGGAAAAATGTGATGCCGGAGAATATAAGACAAGAGTTGAAAGATATGAATGTGGAAGTGGTTACGGCTGCTCACGTATTAAGTGGAGCGGAACGTGGACTTAGCAAACTACATCAGGGAGTATACCCGGTTGAGGTTATGGCAGATACTCTGCGTATGTTTTCGCAGGGAATTAAAGTCTGTGTTGAAATTGCCGTCATGGCAAATGATGCCGGAACAATACAATATGGAATCCCTATTGTATGTATCGGAGGCAGTGGGAGCGGAGCTGATGCAGTTTGTGTTATCACTCCCGAATATGCTTCCAACATTTTAAAAACAAAAATACATGAAATCGTTTGTATGCCTTACTAATTAAATAGTTGCTTAACAAGAATCGTGCCAAAGTTAAGTATAGGGCAGAGCATGTAATACTTTTCATTACTGTTTATGCCGCCAATCGAAAGAAGGCTGAAAGGAGATTATATGACAGGTGAAACAATTGCAATCGTAACAGGTGCCAGCGGAGGGCTGGGAAGAGAGTTTGTAAAATTACTTTCTATGAAAAACGGAATAGACAAAATTTGGGCTATTGCCAGAAGTGAAGACAAACTCACAAAAATTCAGAGTGAGTTTGGTGAAAAAATTCAGACAATTCCCATGGATTTGTCTGATAGAAACAGTTACAATATGCTGAAACGGTTGCTAAATGAAAGCAGTGTTAACGTTAAATATCTTGTTAATTGTGCAGGCTTTGCAAAGTTTTGTTCATACAATGATATTAGCCTTGAGGAATCGCTTAATATGATTGATTTGAATGTCAATGCTGTTGTGGCAATTGGATTGATTTGTATTCCGCATATGAAAGAGGGCAGTCATATTATCAATCTTGCTTCTCAAGCTTCCTTCTTTCCGCTCCCCTATCAGAACATTTATAGCTCCACAAAAGCATTTATTCGAAATTACACAAGAGCATTGAATGTGGAATTACGGAGTAAAGGTATTCATACGACTGCTGTTTGTCCGGGGTTTATCAAAACAGGTCTTTTGGATCGTGCTGTAATTGGGGCGAAGAAAGGCACAAATAATTTTCTGGGGATGGTAACGCCTGATGTGGTTGCTGTCAAGGCTTTGAAAGACGCAGACAAAGGAAAGGATATTTCTATATATGGATTGTATGTCAAATTGACACATCTGCTTTCAAAGATTATGCCACAGAAGATTATGATGAAAATATGGTGTGTTCAACAAAAAATCAGACAAGAATAGGCGTATTGTAAACTGCCGGTTCTGAATCTAAAAACTATGATAGCAATAAAAGATGCGATATTCGCATCTTTTATTGTGTGATTTTTATTGTCATATCAAGGCTCGTTCAATCGTGGTAAATTCGTGGTAAAATGAGTGTTTTTCTATACTTTAAAAGGCTTGAAAGTATAGTATTTATGCGGATAATTCAAAAATCCATATAAAATTTTTGTTTAAATTAGTGATAAAATAAAAATCGAAGTTAGATTTTGAGAGGTGTATCACCATGAATAATATGATTGCATACTGTGGTCTGGATTGTGAAAAGTGCGATGCATATCTTGCGACAATCAATGACGACCAAATGCTGCGTGAGAAAACCGCAAAACTATGGGCTGAGTTAAACAATGCCCCCATTCTACCTGAACATATCAACTGTGAAGGCTGCCGAGTTGATGGAATCAAAACTGTATATTGCGACAGTCTTTGCGCCATTCGCCAGTGTGCGCTGAAAAAAGGCGTGACTATATGTGGTGATTGCAATAATGCAGATAAATGCAAGACAGTTGCAAGGATTACCGACAACAATACGGAGGCAAGAAATAATCTTGGTTTGTGAGGTGAATGAAATTTAACAGTCCTAAAATAAGAATTTTGAACAAGAGGGAACAGCTATGAAATACAGTATGTTCGGAGCTTTCTATCATGGTGCGTGCAAAAAAGGCCTGAAGGAAAGAGGTGTAAATCCGAAAGTTGTTAAAACTGAGTATCGGAGAATAGTATGCGGAGCAAAGGAAATCGGAAAGTCCAAACTAATCAGTTCCTATATGATGGGTGCGTATTTTATTGCGTTGAACAGAACAACTGGTTTGTCCGCCGAAGAAAATTATGAGTTATATAAGAATGGTTTGTGCACATCAAAAATTTTTGGTCGTGCACTTGGAAATGCCGAATCCTATTTAGATGAAAAGAAACTTATCAGCAGACAGGAATGGTCAAGAAAAAGCCATCTCCGTAAATATGAAAATGACTGGGTGGTTGACATTCCGACAAAAACCGTCAGTTTTGAATTGGGATATGATTATCATGAATGCGGAATCTGTAAACTGTGTCAGGACGAGGGATGTCCAGAACTTGCAAAATATCTCTGTAGATTTGATTATGTGCTGGCAGACTTGATGGGTATGGAACTAAAACGGACAATGACGATTGCGGAAGGTGATCCGTATTGCGATTTTAGGTATAGCAGAAAATGACTCAACAGCGCGATAACTCTCAGTTTATTGTTGACTTGCATATTCAATTAGAATTGACATATATCAGTGGCAAGAGTAAGTGCCAGCTATGGTTTTATTTGTTTATGATTGGCAGCTTAGAATAAAAAATCATGGAGACTTAATTATGATAATCAGAAAATATACCGAAGATGATTTGCCCCAAATGATAAGAATTTGGAATGATGTTGTAGATGAAGGCATTGCTTTTCCTCAAGAAGATCGTCTGACAGGTGAAACAGGAAAAGATTTTTTTGCGTCACAGACCTTTTGCGGGGTTGCAGTAGAAGCAGACTCGGATGCTGTTGTGGGATTGTATATTCTGCACCCGAATAACATAGGAAGATGTGGGCATATAAGTAACGCAAGCTATGCGGTTGATACTTATGTGCGTGGTAGGCATATAGGAGAACAGCTTGTCAAACATTCCATACATCAGGCGCATAAAGAAGGCTTTCGGATTTTACAGTTCAATGCGGTTGTGAGGACAAATGTTCATGCAAGGCATCTTTATGAAAGATGCGGTTTTACACAGCTTGGAACGATACCGAATGGATTTAGAATGAAAGACGGTCATTACGAGGATATTTGTCCGTACTATATTGAAGTGTAGCAACCAATATAAACGACGGCCTGACGGCTTTCAAAATTGAATAGAACAAGACTGATACATAGCCGAGAGGTTTTCTTAATGGAAAATCCCTCGGCTTTTTCTATTCTCAAGGAGGTGAAAAAGTGAACTATCAAGAGTACAGGCAATCCCTTAATCAGAAGCTGACTGATAAGGTACAAAAGGAGCTATCTGCTTTTCGGGAGGAAATGCAGGGCAAACTCCCACGGGAGATTTACGATGACGCATATCAAATCGCTTAAGAGAATGATATTACAGAGTGCTTCACTGATACGGATTACACTCCGCAGGCGGCAAAAGCTCTGATGAAATCTTCCAATCTTTTCAGTTATAAATGTCTGCCCGTATCTCTTGCACCATACATCAAGCGGCGTACTTCCATCACATCATCAATGACTACATAATAAAATTACATAGTTTCTTACATAAATTCGATAGTAGGGACAGTTACGCTTTTTTGCAGAGCGATACGGTTCAAAGGCAACAGGATTGTTCAATCTTTCCAAAATAGCAGTTTCAACATCATCAATCAGACGTAAAGCTGCGTCCTCATTTTTCAAAACATTGGTAATATAATTTGCTGTACTGATTAAATCCTGTTCAAAAAGTGGTAAATACCTAAGCTGATAGGATTTATTTTCCATGTACCGCACTTCTTGCATGACTGAAAACAGTTTCATGGGAAAGTCTTTCATCTGTTGTTGCTGCCTGTCTATCAGCCTCGTCAAGTTTCATTTCAACGCTGTCTGTCAGACTGGCATATTCTTCCAGACTTAGTACGACCATAGCACCATACCCATTTTTTGTAAGATATACGGGACTTCCACTGTTGACAATGGTTTCAATCTCTGGAAATTTATTTCTAAGGTCAGAAACGGGGCGAATTTGTATCATGTTCAAGCACTCCTTTCATACTATTTATTCTATCCTAATTTTATCGGAATATTATCATAAAGGCAATGCTTTTCAGATTTTCTAATTTCTTTTCTTCCCTTACTGGTTATGGTTCTGCGGATTTCCTTCTGGTTGACCGTTCTTGCTCTTCAAAACAATATCGTCTGCATTGATGTACCAGTTAACATCTGCGCCTTGAAAAGTAGCGGTTGCCACTGTATCAGCCACAGGCTTTCCATCACTAAGTCAATCCCAGTCTTATCTTGTGAAACCACCACATCAAAAGCAGGAATCAGCGCCATTCCCTTATTGGAATCGCAGCGTTTACGGTTTTGTTTTTAAAATACAAAAAGAAAAGACAAATGATCTGTTCGGGATTTCTGACAGTCGTTTGTCTTTTTATATGGGACTATCTAGAATTACCTTTATAAAAACTTAATATGAGAGGGCCACTGCTTAATACCGACTTTAGAAAGAATCCCATATAATATCCCCAGAGAGGAGGAAGGGAATATGACAGACTTAATTATGATAGCGGTTTTGTTGGGAAGTTTCTTTTTGGTGAAATTATTTGTCGGATTCTGCGAGACTCAAGTGGAACCGAAAGATGAATAGAGGAGGGAACAAGAATGGATATGATTGTTCTGGGATTGATTATTTTAGCGTTGGGCGTTTACCTTGTATATGCGTTGATCCATCCGGAAAAATTATAGAGAGAAGACATGAGAGTAACAGGAGGATAAGATATGGTACAAATCATACTTACGCTGGCGATATTCCTGATACTTGTAATCCCAATGGGAAAATATATGTATCATATTGCCACGGAACAGAAAACCTTTGCAGATAGGGTGTTTAATCCGGTTGACAATCTGCTTTATAAGATCTGTGGCATAAAAGGTGAGAACATGGGCTGGAAAAAGTATGCCCTGTCATTGCTGCTGGCAAATGCCGTGATGATATTTTTAGGATATGTGATCTTGAGGATTCAAAGGGTAGGATTTCTGAATCCGAATGGAATAGATGGAATGGAACCGTCTCTTTCCTTTAATACGATTATCAGTTTTATGACGAACACAAATTTACAGCACTATTCCGGAGAAAGCGGACTTTCCTATGCCAGCCAGATTTGCGTGATCATCTTCATGATGTTCATGTCGGCGGCGAGCGGCTATGCTGCATGTATGGCGTTTTGCCGCGGGCTTGCTGGACGAAAGATGGGAAACTTTTACCGGGATATGGTTCGGATTACAACCCGCATTTTAATCCCGTTTTCTTTTATCGTCGCGCTGATTTTGGTCAGTCAGGGAACTCCGCAGACATTTGACGGGAACTTTACCGTACAAACGATAGAAGGAAAATTCCAAGATCTGGCCGTAGGGCCGGTGGCAGCTTTGGAAGCGATTAAACATCTGGGCACAAACGGAGGCGGTTTCTTCGGTGCAAACTCTACGACTCCGTTTGAGAACCCGACGATCATCTCCAATATCACAGAATTGATTTCTATGATGATCCTTCCAGGCGCATGTGTGGTGACTTTCGGAAATATGCTTGCTGAGAGAAGGAGAGAGAGGAGAGAACAGACTGCTGGGAATGTGGCAGTTACCGCACTCCCTGCAGAGAAGAAAACCTGGATGGGACGCCAGGGTGCAGTGGTATTCGGGGCTATGGCGATTCTTTTTGCCGTTGGTCTTGCTCTCTGTTACCATTCAGAGATGGCTGGGAATCCGGTGATCAGCGATATGGGGATTGACCAGAGTGCGGGCAGTATGGAGGGAAAAGAGGTACGGTTCGGCACGGCGCAGTCAGCGCTCTTTACGACAGTTACGACTTCATTTACAACCGGTACAGTGAATAACATGCATGATACCTTGACACCTCTGGGAGGTATGGTGCCACTTCTACACATGATGTTAAACTGTGTGTTTGGAGGAAAAGGCGTCGGTCTGATGAATATGATTATGTATGTGATCCTTGCCGTATTTATCTGTGGCCTAATGGTAGGACGTACGCCGGAATACTTGAATAAGAAGATCGAAGGGAAAGAAATGAAACTGGTGGCGATCGTCATCTTAATCCATCCCCTTTTGATCTTGGGATTTTCGGGACTTGCAGTATCCGTACAGGCAGGGTTAGACGGAATCACCAATCCATCCTTCCATGGACTCAGTCAGGTACTGTATGAATATGCTTCTTCCGCGGCCAACAATGGTTCTGGTTTCGAGGGACTGGCGGATAACAGTGTGTTCTGGAATGTCACCACAGGGTTGGCGATGTTCTTTGGGAGATATATTGCAATCGTGGCACAGTTGGCTATTGCAGGCTCCCTCTTGGCAAAGAGAAAAGTCAACGAGTCTATCGGAACTCTGCGGACGGATAATGTAACATTTATGATTATCCTTGTGTTTATCGTTTACATCTTCGCGGCGCTGACCTTCTTTCCCGCCTTAGCGCTTGGACCGATCGGGGAACAACTGTCGCTATGGATGTAGACAGAAGAAGGAGGAGTATAGATCATGGAAAAAAATGAGAGAACGAGATTTATCACCAGGGACATATTGAAGTCATCCATTCTCGGTTCTTTCCAGAAACTGGACCCAAGATATATGGTGAAAAATCCGGTTATGTTCGTGGTGGAAGTTGGATTTTTTATTACGCTGGTCTTGACTTTTTTCCCCACACTGTTCGGCGGAAGTGGAGCGTACAGGATTTATAACGGGGTGGTGACGGCCGTTTTGTTTATCACAGTATTGTTTGCAAATTTTGCGGAATCTGTGGCGGAGGGCAGGGGGAAAGCACAGGCTGCCTCTTTAAAAAAGACCAAACAAGATACCAAGGCCAGACTTCTGACGAAGAGTGGGGAGGAAAAGATCGTCAACGCGTCAGAGCTAAAGAAAGGAGACATTGTTCTGGTAAAGATGGGAGAGGTTATTCCCAACGATGGGGAGGTGATAGAGGGAATCGCGTCCGTAGATGAATCTGCGATTACCGGCGAGTCCGCCCCGGTTACCCGTGAAGCAGGGGGCGATTTTTCATCTGTCACAGGGGGCACAACGGTCGTGTCCGACTGGCTGAGAATTAAGATTGTGGCAGAACCAGGCCAGTCCTTTTTAGATAAAATGATCTCGCTGGTAGAGGGGGCTTCCAGACAGAAGACACCCAATGAGATTGCCTTAAATACGCTATTAATAGTGCTGACGTTAATTTTTTTGATAGTGGTGGTAACGCTCTATCCGTTTGCGAGATATCTGGGAGTAGAGATCCCAATTTCCTGGGCCGTAGCATTGATGGTCTGCTTGATCCCCACCACTATCGGAGGGCTTCTCTCCGCAATCGGTATCGCCGGCATGGATCGTGTGACACGGTTTAATGTCATCGCGATGTCTGGAAAGGCTGTGGAGGCCTGCGGCGATGTGGATACCATGATTTTAGACAAAACAGGAACCATCACGTTTGGCAACCGCCTTGCAGCAGAATTTTATCCGGTAGAAGGCGCTGATAAGCAGGAACTGATCCGGTACAGCGTGCTGTCTTCTCTGTTGGATGAGACGCCGGAAGGGAAATCCACGGTAGATCTGGGAAGGAAGCTGGGTTGTACTTTGGATAAGGGACAAGTAGGTTCCATGCAGTTTGTGGAGTTTACCGCACAGACAAAGATGAGCGGTGTGGATCTGCCAGATGGCGCCATTGTCCGAAAAGGCGCTTATGATGTGATTACTTCGTTTGTCTCTGACGCTGGCGGAAGGATTCCAGATGATCTGGAACAGATTGTAACAGAAGTGTCGAATCTGGGAGGTACTCCGCTGGTCGTCTGCGCCAACTATAGAATTTACGGGGTGATCTATCTGAAAGATACGGTAAAACCGGGATTGGTAGAACGCTTCGCCAGACTGCGCGAGATTGGAATTAAGACTATCATGTGCACAGGGGATAATCCGCTGACGGCTGCGACCATCGCAAAGGAAGCAGGGGTAGATGGATTTATTGCGGAATGCAAGCCGGAGGATAAGATCCGGGCAATAAAAAAAGAACAGGCAGAGGGCAAATTGGTGGCAATGACTGGGGATGGAACGAACGATGCTCCGGCGTTGGCGCAGGCAGATGTGGGGCTGGCGATGAACTCCGGTACCCAGGCCGCGAAAGAGGCGGCCAATATGGTAGATCTGGATTCAGACCCCACGAAGGTATTGGAGGTAGTGGAAATTGGAAAACAACTGTTGATTACCAGGGGATCGCTTACGACATTCAGTATTGCCAATGATATTGCCAAGTATTTTGCCATTATCCCGGCGATGTTTACCATTGTACTTCCGCAGATGCAGATTTTGAATATCATGCGTCTTGCCACGCCAGCCAGCGCAATCTTGTCCGCATTGATCTTTAACGCTATTATTATTCCAAGTTTAATCCCGATAGCAATGAAAGGCGTCAAGTATAGACCGATGAAAGCCGAAAAATTACTGTTGAGAAATATGGGGATTTACGGTGTGGGCGGTATTCTTGTACCGTTTGTGGGAATTAAGGTGATTGACTTGATTGTAGCTTTGCCTCTGCGTCTGCTTGGAATCTAGGAGGAAAAAAGATATGAGAAAATTTGGCAAATCCGTGGGAAAGGCATTTGTATTCAGTGTGATTATGATGGTGCTCTGCTCGTTCGTATATCCGTTGGCGCTGACAGGCGTCAGCCAACTGGCCATGCGGGATAAAGCCAACGGAAGTCTGATCGATAAAGAAGGAAATCCAACTACAGATCCAGACAAGGCAGTTGGTTCCGCTCTGGTGGGACAGGATTTTACAGAGGATTATTTCTTTCGTGGAAGGATTTCTTCTGTAAATTACAACACATATACAGAGAAACAGAAAGAAGACGGCGAATACAGCGGAGTGTCTTCCGGAACCTTTAACTATGGAAATTCAAACCCAAAGCTGAGAGAGCGGGTGGAGGAGGATATCGATACATTTCTTGCGTCCCACCCGGATGTAAAAAAGGAAGATATCCCCTCTGATTTGGTGACGGCGTCTGGTTCTGGCCTGGACCCTCACATCAGTCCGAAGGCGGCAGAGGTACAGATAGCGGCAGTTGCAGAGCATTCTGGGATTCCAGAATCGGAGGTCAGAAGGATTGTAGAGGAGAATACGGAGTATAAGGCGCTGGGCGTATACGGTGAGGAGCGGGTGAATGTGCTGAAATGCAATCTGGCCATTGCAAGGGAAATGGGATTGTTATAAGCTAAAAAAGAGGATGGGAGAGGAGCCTGTCTTCCTTATTTCATCCGTGTGCTATATTAGCCTGAAGGGCTATTGTGGGTGATAAAGGGGAGTGTTATGAGAGAGGGACGGCAGAATTCAGAACAGCTTTTGAGAAAACTACAGTATGAGGAATCACAAAAAATCAGGAGCGCCCATGGGAAGTTAAAGATTTTTCTCGGATATGCCGCAGGTTCTGGAAAGACATACGCCATGCTGGAGGCGTCGCATGAGGCCAAGAATCATGAGATTGACGTTGTGTCCGGGTACATCGAACCCCATGATAGACCCGACACGCAAAAATTGATGAAAGGGCTGGAGACACTCCCGGTATTGGAGGTGCAATATAAAGGCGTAACATTTCGGGAATTCAACTTGGATGCAGCTCTAAGACGGCGTCCAAAACTGATTCTGGTGGACGAGTTCGCCCATACTAACGCAAAGGGATGCCGGAATGAGAAACGTTATCAGGATATTCAGGAATTGCTTTGGGCTGGGATTAACGTCTATACGACAATGAATATTCAACATCTGGAGAGCCTGAATGACGTTGTGGAGAATATCACACATATTCACGTCCGGGAACGAGTCCCGGACAGCGTCTTTGATCATGCGG
>ERZ781275.1830-NODE-1830-length-11569-cov-6.995571_pt1 | contig 11569 bp, 11 predicted proteins | sample MGYA00375853_ERZ781275 | MGnify/ENA primary metagenome ERZ781275 (study PRJEB29790, sample SAMN03653691) | human gut metagenome | host: Homo sapiens | place: USA: Dallas, Texas | collected 2012-07-23 | study: EMG produced TPA metagenomics assembly of the Gut...
TGTGGCAGTATGTCGTTGTCCGCTCCACTAAGCCCCGGAACTATTATAAGTATGTGAATGGGCAGAGCATCAAATACACGGTTACCCCAACGCTGGGCATGACCCAGAAAAATCAACCCAAAATCAGATATACGCTGGACTTTGATGTAACCCCGCATCAGCTGCGGCACACTTACATTACCAATCTTCTCTATGCTGGTGTTGATCCAAAGACCGTCCAATACCTTGCCGGACACGAAAACAGCAAAACAACTATGGACATCTATGCAAAAGTGAAGTACAATAAACCAGAGGAGCTGTTTGGGGTAGTAAATGGTGCGTTTCAGCAGGCTATTGCTGAATGAAAAAAGACCGTTTTTTATGGTCCGCACACCGGATAACTGAGAGGCAGAAAGCCGGAAAAGCCCGGAGTATCAAGGGAAAACAGCTCAAAAACTCGCGCAATACGGCCTCAAGGCCGCACGTCGCGCGCCGCAGTTCAGCAAGCGATAATTTCCGCCTGCCAGCTTTCCGCGCGAAGGCTGCGATCCATGCAACACAACCCGTGCCGCAATGCCTTCCTGGCAATGCGGCACGGGTTTTCTTGTTTTCCGGCTTTGATCATGGGCCGGAGAACGCCCACGGCCCGTTTTATCCGGGGAAGGAGCTTTATGCAGACAGAACAACTCGATCTGGGCAGAATCCCCGCCCTTGTGTGGGGACCGCCGGGCGATGGGGCGGTCGTTGCCGTCCACGGCAATTTGTCCCACAAAGCCGATACGCCCATTCAGCTGCTTGCCGAAGCAGCGTCCGCCCGGACGCTGCAGGTGCTCAGCTTCGATCTGCCCGGACACGGCGGCCGCAAAGCCGAGCCTGCGCCGTGCAGGATACAAGTCTGCGTACCCGAGCTTAAGGCCGTGATGGGGTACGCCAAAAAGCGCTGGGCGCACGTGGGCCTGTTCGCCTGCAGCCTGGGAGCCTGCTTCAGCCTGGCAGCCTACGCGGACGAACCGCCGGAACAGGCGCTGTTCCTTTCCCCCGTCTTGGATATGCGGCGGCTCATTGAAAACATGATGGGCTGGTTCGGCGTAACACCGGAGCGCCTGCGCCGGGAACGGGCCATAGAAACACCCACCGGAGAAACGCTGTACTGGGATTACTACTGCTATGTGAAAGAACATCCCGTGCGCCGCTGGGACACGCCCACCTCCATTCTGTGCGGCGGACGGGACGAACTGTGTGAGCCGGATGTCACCGCCCGTTTTGCCCGGCAATACGGCTGCAGGCTGCTGACGCTCCCCGAAGCGGGCCACTATTTCCACACGCCAAAGGAGCTGGACGCTCTGCGGCAATGGCTGGCGGCAAGCCTTTGAGCCGAAGACATATTCAAGCAGAACAGGAGGAAAGAGCATGGCAATGGAAAAAATCACAGAAAACGGAGTCGCCATCGCCCTTGTAACAGGCACGTGCGCACTGACGGACGAGCAGACGGCGCTGGACTTGATCATGGAAGCGCGCTACACACTGGGCGCAGAGCGCATCGCCATTGAAAAGGCCGCCGTTTGGGGCACCCTCCGTAAGGAAGGTGCCCCAATGTGGCTCTTGTATCTAAACTGAATAATTGATTTCGTTATACGGTGTAGCCATTGGCTATGCCGTTTTTGCTTTGCGTTCCGCCATATGATTTTGGAACGCTTCTTCCATTTCTTCGGGAGTGAGTTCTCGGAGTATGCCAACGCCGTTGTAGTAAATATCTATGAGCTGAACTCTCTTGCCATCAAGGTATCTCGGAGCGTGTACTACGATTTTATCAATAAACTCGTGTACCAACTCAGCCGTTAGTTCCTTGATTTCGGTTATCCGCTTGGCCTTATCAATAAACCTCTGCAAACTTTCAGTCTTGTCTGTTTCGGTTTCAAGATAGTTTTCCATATCGGGAAGTGCAGTCTTTAGATACCTCTGTTCTTCCTCATAGGACATTGACAAGGTGGCATATCGTTGATCGGATATTTTACCGATAGCGTTATCTTCGTAGAGTTTCTGTATAAGACCGTCAATCTCTGCGATACGTTTCTTTGCCTTGCTAAGCTCTCTGCGTTTCTCCGCAAGTTCTCTTTTCTTATCCTCGCTGTAACACTCCATCTGTTTACGGGCAAATTCCTTTTCAAAGGCTTGCACATTTAGTAAGATACGCCGCATACTTTCCAATACAGTTTCCATTACCACCTTTTCACGAATGTAGTGGGCAGAACATTCATCGGAGTTTTTGCGGAACGAGGAACAGAAGAAATAGGCTTGCTCTCGTTTGTAGTTGTTTGTTACGCTGTAATACAATTTTTCTCCGCAATCTGCACAGTAGAGAAATCCCGAAAACCAACTGACTATTCCGCTTTTGGTGGGTCTGCGGCGGTGTTGCCGTAGTTCCTGCACCAACTCAAACACCTCTCGGTCTATGATTGCCGGATGAGTGTTCGGGAAGATTTTCCATTCTTCCTGCGGTCTTTCAATTTTGGTCTTGTTCTTAAAGGACTTTGTTGTGCTTCGGAAATTGACCGTATCTCCGCAGTATTCTTGTTTGGCAAGAATATCTGCTACTGTTGCCGAACACCAATTATACGGAATGGCGGGCGGCTTACTGCAATTCCTGCCGATGCTAACCCAATATTCCGTAGGTGTCAGCACTTTTGCGGCTTTGAGCCGCTTTGCGATCTGTGTCGGTCCAAGTCCCTCAACACATAGAGCGAAGATTTGTCTGACGGTCTTTGCCGCTTCTTCATCAATAATCCATTCCTTTGTGTTGTCGGAATTTTTCATATACCCAAAAGGCGGATTTGTTGTAAGCGGTACACCCGACATACCCTTGTTCTTGAAAACGTTGCGGACTTTTTGGCTTGTGTTTTTAGCGTGCCATTCGTTGAATAGGTCTTGCATTGGAACAAGGTCGCTGATACCCTTTGCGGTGTCGATATTATCCATAATGGCAATATACCGAACCCCTAAACTATCAAAGCCTTCTTCCAACAACTGACCGACAACCAAGCGGTTACGACCAAGACGGGAATGATCTTTTACGATTAGTGTACCAATCATTCCTTTTTCGGCAAGTTCCATGATCTCGGTGAAAGCGGGTCTTGCGAAAGTCGTTCCTGACCAACCGTCATCTACGAATACACGGGTGTTCTTAAAGCCATTATCCTTAGCATACTTCTCAAGTATAGATTGCTGATTTTTAATACTGCCCGAAGTGCCTTCCTGCTCATCATCACGGGACAAGCGGCAGTACAGAGCAGTAATCTTTTCTGACTGTTTGTTCATAGTTCTCCTTTCCACAGCCAGATATGATACGAATTGTAGGACATACATATTATATCATATCTTTTGCCATACTTCAACACTTTAATGTGGTAAACCGAAAGTTTTTCATTGTTTTTTCAAAATTATGCGTTCGACCTTTTCGGTGATATTCTCTTTGGCATCTTCCTTGAAAAAAGTTCTGACTGCATAGAGCGTACCGTCAATCTCTTTTACAAAGTTCAGCGGTTCAAGGTACATATTTCTCTTAAACCAAGCGATTCGCTCCTCTTTGGTAAGACCTGCAAGGTAGTCCGTAATCTCATCTATAAGAGTGTAAATATCATCGTTTCTATCGGTATTTGTCATCTCTCCCAACCTCCTTTGTTCTTGGGCTTCGGTTTTCGTTCGGGTGCTTTCGGAGCAGATTTATCATCCACAACGAAATCCCAATTACTTGACTTGAGTTTTGTAGGCTCTGACTTCGGCTCTACGGGCTTATATCTCGGTGTAATGATTTTCTCGATAAACTCCATAACCTTCTTCGGAGCAAGCGCCAACGCTTCTAAAAACGGTTTGCACTTTGCTTTCAGCTCGGCAAGTTCCGCCTTAACTTCAGCAAGCTTGTTTTTATATGCCTGTATGCTGCTTTCAAGAATAGAGATTGTCCGCCTGTTTACAAGACACTCCTTCGCCAAGTTCGATAGATAGGTGTAATCTTCACCCGACATCTGAACTTTGCCCATCAGCGTTTTCTTGCCCATATTGTCTATGAGTTCGGCACTTGCCTTGACGGGGAGGATGGTGGACAGTTCCTCGTTTGCCTGCTCAATTTTTTCTTGGATCGCCGCAAGCCGCTTTTTGTCCTGCTCGGCTTGAAACCTTGCATTAGTTTTATTTTCTGCGGTACTGCCTCGCACGCCTCTGTCAAAGTCCTTAAATCCCGCCGCTTGCATATGCTCGTAAAACTGATCTTGCAGGATACTGTAAGACGGTACAAGCACCGGCTTTCCTTTTTCGTTAAACTCAGGCTCACCGTGTTCATTGAGTTTTTGCGGGGATTTCCATTTCTTTGAGTGACTGATCTGCTGCACGATTTCCTTCACCGTACCGACCAACGCTTTATCCTTGCACCGCTTTGACCACAGCACTTTCTTTTCCACAACGGGCAAAGCCATAACGTGCATATGGTAGTGGTAAACGGGATAGCCGTACCTATCGGACAAAGTAAGGTTGATTTCATCGGCGTGCATTACGGCGGAGAGGATATTATCCTTGCCATACAGTTTTTCGGCAAAGTAATACGCTTCTTCATAAAATGCTTTTGCAAATTCATAACCGCCGTGTTCCTCAAAATATTCCGAGTTAATATCAAAGATAAGCTCATCGTAAACTTTGGCATCTTTTTTCAGACCTCGCATAGACACCTTGCCCTCATCCACCAACTTCTGAAGCATTTCGTTGTAGGTCAGTTTACCGCAGGTTCGGTATTGGATATTCATAGGTGTTCTTTCCAAATCCACGTTCATATTGGCATAGTGTTCGTTCTTCCTTTCAATATGCCGTTCAAACTTGCCGACCGAGTCCTGCGTTCTTGTTTTTACCCTTGCAACGCTGTAATTCTGTCTTGACATTTTTATCACTTCCTTTCATTTTTGAGATAGATTTATCTAAGATAGCATTTTCTCTGTTACACACCTTTTCAAAGTGTGTAACCCATTATGACACTTTCACGGATACTCCGTGCAAAGATGTCAGTGGGCTCTCCGAGGGGGAGTGGGGCGTTGCCCCGTTATCTGCGGATAACACCCCAGCAGTGCCGCCCTTTGAAAAGGGCACCCTGCACCCCGCCTAAACTTTACGGTTGCGAAGTCGGTTGTTTTGCTTCTTGGCAAATTCGCTTGCCGCCGCCTGTCGCTCATCGCTATACGGCTCGGTCAACCGAAAACAAAACCGACCTTTCGCAACCTCAAAGAAAAGACTGCCATCCTCTGTGTCATCGGTAAGCCTGCACAGATCGGGATGTTTTTTAGCATAGGCGGTCAATCTGTTTTTGAGATCGGTGTTATATGTGTTCACCGTTATCCATCGACTTGCTTCATCGAAGAATATCTCCGTTGTTTTCTGCGATTTTTTAAGTCCTGTTTTCATCATTTCACGCTCCTTTCAAAAATTGGCTTGATTTTTCTTGTGTTTTTTAAGCAGGGCATTTTTGAGCGATTTTTCACAGTTCAAGACTTGTAAAAAATACGGATTTTTTAATAGAAACACCCCGAACGATGCGGACATCGACAAAACATTTTCTGTTTGTAAAAGCACCGACTTTTACAGTTCAAGAGCCATTTTGCCGTTCTACCCGAATGTCGTTCCTGCCCCTGATTTTCAGCGGCGTTGTTTCGCTCATATCATCGCAAAATCATATCCCATTCATACGGTCATTCAGTTGTTAAGTACAAGCGGCTTTTTATTGCCCCTCAATAAGTAGCCACCGAGAAGGGCAAAAATATAACCATTTCAAAAATCTTTTTCTACCTAACGTCAAAAAACTTCGATTTTATGCATAGTTTTTTGAAAAAAGGCAAAACAAAAAGCCGCTACACAGACACCAAGAATCGGCGGGAGCTTTGCTCTCGCTTCAAAATGATGTTCTATGTAACGGCTTTGAAATTCAAAGACGGGACTGTTGTCGCACCCATTCACTCGCTAACAGTACCAAAACGCATAGAGTGGTGGGTGACGGTATTTTCTCTTAGCATACCGCCGGCATTGGGTGGCTTTGCCACATCTCAATCTTACATCGTATTCAGTTGTAAACCCTCGTTTGCAGGGATTATATTATACCATAAAACCCGCCGTAAATCAAGAAATTTACGACGGGTTTTGAATATTTTTCGGATTTTAGGGAATACTAATAACTTTTATAGTATTCTCTCAAACTCAGCAACTTTCTCCAATATAGTGTCAACACCATACTTATCTAAATATTCTATGGGTGAATCACATCCTTGTAGGCGTATGTCTTCGCAGAACATTCTATTGCTTTTACAGTATTGATCGCACGCTGAAAAATTGACATACTGCGGCAAGAACGGCATAACAACTTTGAAGTGCTTTTTTAGTAGATCAAGCTGCCCGTTTGTAATTTTCGGCAGATATGTAGCTACCACATTTGTGATCCCCAATCCAAACAATTTGAAGTAATCTTCATATGATGACACAATAATTACACTCTTTTTTTCGGAGCGTACTGCCAAATTGAAAGAATATAGGTGATTTGACCGAGCAAACTTGTCGCTGTTCGGATACTTATACAATTGAGCTTTGTCTATTATATAATAGTCAAAACAAACAACGTTTCCATCTTCATCTATCGTGGGAATAATGATGCTGTTCCTCATTTTATCACAATAATTCCCTTTTGAAGATTTTGCAATCAAGTTTGCTTCTTCCAGTTGAGCGATTGTATATGACTTTTGCTTCGTCATATATTCAATAAAGCAATTAAACGAATTGTCGTGAAAACCAATGCCAAGTTGAACTATGTTTTTTCCTTTTATACCCCAAGTGTGAAGCTGATCGATTGCACTTTTTGCCTTGCTGTTCGTTTTTAACTGTGAATGATAGAACATTGCCGCATCACGCATTAGGTTGTTTGACGAAGGCTTAATTTCAGGGAGCGTAATTCCCGCTATACTCGCAAGTTCCGAAACAGCTGCTTTGTAATCAACCTTTTTAGTTTTCATTACATACGTAATTATATCTCCACCCAAACTACAGGCAAAACAGTAAAACGAGTTTGTTTCCGGATATACAACAAAGGATTCCAACTTGCCGCATACAGGGCATTCACCGTGATAATTCTTACCACGTTTAAACAACTCTTGTTTTGATGAGATATAATTAACAATATCGTTTTTTGACTTAATTTCGTTGATTACATCGGCAGGTATCAAGCCTTTAGAATTAGCCATATAGCATCTCCTGACCTATTAAGAATTTAATCTTTCAAAAAGTTTTTTGAGTTTATTAGCCGTGATGGTTTCATCATAATGCATACCTTCATATGTTGGGTGAAGCACAGGATACGTGGGGTGTTTTGTTTTTAATATAAAGTGATTTTCAATCAGCCACTCTATAATGGTAATTAAATCATTACGACGAACTCTTTTTAGCTTTCCATACTCCGGCAACTTGTCCAATTCGGCATCTGTAATACGCTTGCTGTTTGCCCCACGAAGCACATCAGCTAAAACATTTATGCCATAATACCGCTTTTCACTAATACGAGAGAGGCATTGCAAAACGGTATGAACAATATCATTTAAATCGTTTTCTTCGAACATAACCGCTTTAACATTGGCTCTTTTTATTGCCTTGCTTTCTTCGTACTGGGGTTGAGTTTTTACAACTTGAGTTTGTGCGGATGTTTTAGAGGTTGCAGCAGGAAATTCTTTTGCAGGTGCGGGATCAGGATCGAGTTTGAACATTTCATAGTACAACTTTGGCACTATGAATTTTCCGCACCCAGTACCATCTTTTTTATAATTGGTGCAACCAAGGAAATAACTATTCTCTTTTCCCGGTTTAACAATAAGATAGCCATCTCTACATTGGTCACATTTCAAAATAGAGAGTTTTCCTGCTTTGTATTCATTGGTCATAAATCCGCACACTTCCGGCTCGTTAGTGCAAATGTGCAAACGCAGACCGTATGCGTTCTTATAGCGGAACTGCATAGGGTAGCCACAGATGGGACAAGTTTTCTTTACGATATTATTTTGCGGCAGTTCCTCGCTCCAATTACCACGAAGAACAACATTCTTGTAATCTCGCTTTATTTCAAGCAAGAACTCAGAAGGGTTCTGTTCTGGTGCTATAAAATAAACACGGTTTTTAGTTCTTGTCATTGCAACATAAAACAAGCGGCGTTCTTCAGCGTAATCAATGGAGCGATCACCCTTGATTACAAATGCGAGAACGGGATCATCCTCAATTTTAGAAGGAAAACCGTATGTTTCATTGCGCCCATTTACAACAATAACGTTATCGTACCCCAATCCTTTGGAGGCGTGAGCAGTCATAAATGTAATGTTAAGCCTCGGATATTTTACACTTTTGAGCTTACTTCCTCGATCAATGTATTCAAACAAACCCGATTTTTCTAATTTATCGCCGTCAAACCCAAACCTACCGAGTAACAAGATAGAAGAATCTTCGGATTTTCCTTCCTTCTTGTTGAATTCAATAATCTGTTCGAGTGCAACTTCGACGGCGTGTGCAATTGCGTAATTTGCACCGCTTTTATTATCGGCATTCAGTTTTTTGGGGCTTCCATCATAAGTGTAGATAATAACAGGATCAACGATGTTTTTAGGAGACTTCAATTCTTTTGTAATTTGCGCTTCGTTTTTCTGAATGAAGTTGCCCGCAATATCAATTACTTCCTGTGAGTTACGATAGGTCTTTACGATCTTCAAGAGTTTGGCATAGCCCATTTTCTCTTCAAACTTAGTAAAGAGTGTTATGTCGGAACCGCTAAACGCATAAATTGATTGCCAATCGTCACCGACAGCAATTATTTTAGCATCGGTAACTTCCGATAAGGCTGTTACTAAATCAAATCTTTGCCGAGAAATATCTTGATATTCATCTACGATAATATATTTGAAATCAAGTTTCTTTTTCATTTCTTTGACTTCTCGGAGAACCCGTGCAGATTCATTTATCATATCCTCAAAGTCAACGGCATTATTTTCTTTTAGATAACGCTCATATTCCAAATAGCAATCGTTACAGATATCCAAGAATAGTCTTGTACGTACATTTTGAGTCGAATGATACATACGGTTAAATTCATCCGCAGTAAAGCCGTTTGTTTTGAAGTTCGTAATAAAGCGACAAATCAAATTAACAAGTTTTCTTATGTAACGGTTTTCTTCGGTGGATACGAGCTTTTCCATCACCTCTTTGTTGGAGCGGGGACGCAACTCAAAAGCGTTATTTTCCAGTTCCTCTTGCAAATGTTCTAAGAGAGTTCTACGGTTAGAATACTGCGAAAAGGTATATATAAGTTTTGTACCGTGTTGCCTATGTAGATTGATTTTGTCATTTATAGCTTTTTTATAGGCTTCGAGCTGATCGTCGCTAAAGCGATCATTTTTACCATCTTGTGTAATGCCGAAATGTTCAATGTAGGCAACTTTATCGCCCTGCCGAATAATAAAGTCGGGAGTATAGGGCTTTTTTGAAAAAAGAATATCATACTTATACATCGGCTCATATTCATAGTCGATGTTATTCAAATACAAGAAGTTTGCAATTTCCACCTCTTGATGAGAACGCATTACTTCACTTTGAATCGTAACAGATTTTTTTGTACGAATATCAATAACTTGTTGCTTAAACTCGTTGAGATCGCTTCGCATTGTAGCAAAATTCGACTTTGCGATTTTATTGAAGAAACTATTGAGATCTTCACCTTCATATGGAGCATCAAAGTACGAAGCAAAAAACATAATCAAGTTATTTACAAGACTTTCATTCTTCAATATAGAACTTTTGAAATAATCCTGTAAAACAAAATATAACTTTGAAGAATCAACTATATTAAGTTTGTCCGATGATTGTTTTCTTAGTATAGCATTACCGGTTGAATGAAAGGTGGCAATAGGACAATCTATCGCCAAATCTCTATTAAGTTTATCCCGAAGTTCTTGAACAGCCTTATTAGTGAAAGACACAACAAGAATTTGAGAAGGTTCCACACCTTTTTTCTCAACCAAATATTTAACCTTTGCCGCAACAGTAGTGGTTTTGCCCGCACCTGCACCAGCAATAACAAGGCAGTAATCTTCATCTGTCAGAATAACACGACGCTGATCTTCGTCCAATTTAATTTGGGGATCAACCTCACGAAGAATATTATCCAAATAGTGTTGTTCTTCGCTCATCGCACGACGAATAAAAGAATCATTATGCTCGTCTACAAGAGCTTCAAAATTTATGTATTTTGATAATGCACTTTCGACAACAGAAAGCGAAAGACCATTGTTTTTACAGAAAGTATCTAACAATTGGCTACTTTGAAGCACGCCAAAATACTCAACGGTTTTCTTTCCGTCGAGCAACTTTGCACGATATTCGCTTTTTGCAACATAGTGGTTTTGTGATAATATGGTATCCATATAAGCCTTTAAGTCCCACAAACTTTGACATTCGGGATTCTCAAATGACATATTATCCGTGACGTTATTTGCTATCGTTTCTTTCTTTTTAAAGAGTTTAGAAAACAATCCCATATATATGCCTTTCTTCTCAAACAATATTAGTCCGCAGAAGCACCAGATTTAATCCAGTTATCAACTTCATCGATTTTGAATTTCCATTGTCTGCCCATTTTATGTGCAGGCATATTTTTATTATCAATCCATTTGAAAACAGTGTCTCTGCTTACGCCAAGATATTCACATATTTCTTTTAGGGAATACCATCTGTTAGTTATTTCCACAATTCTGACCTCTCAAATTCAAAGTGTTAGTTTATTGCTTTTATAGTATATCACAAAATAGGGTAGGATGCAATATATTAAAGTCGATTAGCGTAGGTTTCAAAGTTTTGACATAAAATTAGCGGCAAGGAGAAATCCCTGCCGCCTTTGTATGTTAGTTGTAGACTATGTCGTTATTCACGATTTCTGTGGCTCTGCTGCGGATATTATTCATCCGAGCAACCCATTCCATTTGGTTGTTTGCCTTGAGTTGTTCGGTCACGCCTTCACGCTCCGCCATTTGTTTTACGAGCCGAAAAAGCATATCCTCAGCCTGTTTATCAATGTCTGCAAGATAACCGTTCAACTTACCGCTTGTCAGCAGATTAGTGTATCGCACCTTGTGGTGTTGCTTGATGTACCGTAGGTGTCGTTGTCCCCATACACCAATAGGTTGTTCTTCTTGTTCAGCAGGCAAAAGATTAGGTAAATAATAATCTCCAACCTTTGTATATGTACCGCCCATTTGCTCAAATATAGTCTTTTTCATAATTTTAATCCTCCGCATATCTAATCTTAAATCTCTTTTTCTTTGCGTTAATGACCTTCAGCAGGACTTCGTCAACTGCATCGGTATATCGCCCCTCTTTTATGAGAGCGTTCCGTTTGTCATTAAGAGCGTTGATGATAATTCCTCTTTCGTATTCGTCAAATACTATGTAATATTTTTTCATTAGCATCACTCCTTCAAGAGATCCTCGGACTGTAAAGTTAAATGAAAGTTGAGGACCCGTCAGCCCTTCTGGTACAATG
>ERZ781275.1835-NODE-1835-length-11521-cov-4.661957_pt1 | contig 11521 bp, 9 predicted proteins | sample MGYA00375853_ERZ781275 | MGnify/ENA primary metagenome ERZ781275 (study PRJEB29790, sample SAMN03653691) | human gut metagenome | host: Homo sapiens | place: USA: Dallas, Texas | collected 2012-07-23 | study: EMG produced TPA metagenomics assembly of the Gut...
TATGTATGGATATGATAAGTACCGTAAATTCCGGCTCCTACCACTCCGATTTTAATTTTTTTCACTTCGTTACCTCTTTTCCTATAATACTTATAATAACTGCTCTTTTAATATTTTCAGCTATGCATTTTTCTCAACAATCTGGGGGCTACATCTATATTCAATAATACATCCAACACTTTTGTTTGAATCAATGCAAACACAATCCCCATAATAATGGACGTTACCCCATAGGTAAGGAATCCTAAAAGGATGACGATTATATTGATTAAACGCATAGTCTTTGCTATTGAAATAGACGCATTGCGTTTATTAACAATCAACGCAATCACATCAAAACCTACCGTACTTGAATTGGCAATAATACAAAAGTAATATCCGAATCCCACCATAATTGCTGCTATGATTAGACAGACAACCTGATTCATATGCAATGTAAACCCCAATGAGTGAAAAAAGCTAAATAATACCATATAACATAAACTGCTGAAAATTGATTTTAGAAAGGTTTCTTTCCCCAATCCGAATAAACAAAGTGCCAATAAAATAATGGTTATTAGATTTGTTATTAACGATATATCACAATGAATAATATTACTTATCACCATGGAGAAGCTTGTGATTCCTCCATTAACTATTTCATGCGGAACAGTTATAAAGGCATACGCTGATGTAATGAGCAAATTACCTATTAGAATAAATAAAATATCTTTTGCTTTGTTCATTATGTCCTTTAATCACTCCTTTCCAGATAGTCCATAATATATGATTTAGGTTCATCTGGAACCATCATACTTGTTAATTCCACTCCGCGTTTATGCAATTCGCGGAATGCGTCTGCTTCTTCTTGCGTTACACTGACAGTACGTTTAATCTGTACCGTATTTTCTCTATTTGACATATTACCAACGTTAATAGATTCGATTTTTACCCCCATATCCATCAATCTTACCGCTGTAACCGGTGTAGTTAAAACTAACAGTACGCGCTGTCCTTTATATTTTCCGGCAAGAATATTTTTAGCTGCAGTATTTACAGTAAGTAAGGAGGTACTCATTCCTGTAGGTGCTACCATACGCAAAGCACTTTTTGTTATTTCATCATTCTCCAAAGCATCATTCGCTACCATGATTCGATTTACTCGAAAATTATTACTCCAAAAAACTGCTACCTGACCATGAATCATTCGATCATCAATTCTAACGTGTACAATTCCTTCCATATAATTCACCTACCCTAAGATTCCAAAGAAACCGCAGAGAATCGAAAATGCGATTAGAATCAATACAGCTTTTGTAGAATTTATATTCTTTTTCCCTAATAACCAATAGACACCTGCAACAATCAAAACTGGAAGAAGGGATGGCATAATTTTATCTACAAAAGATTGTAATTCCATTTCTATCTCTCCACTTTTGTATACAAGTGCAAAATTTGCTTTTACAACACTTGGTATCAATGCACCAATAACCATGATACCTAGAATATTAGCGCACTCAGTAATCTTCTTCAGCTGTGTTTCCATCGTATTAACAAGCTTAACACCTTGTTTATATCCAAGATGCATCAATTCATAGGATGCAAACACTTTCGCAAGATTTGCTGCAATCCATAACCAAATTCCAACTGTGCTTCCTTCCAGTGCCATATATGCTGCGATAGCACCGAAAACGGTTTTAATAATTGCTTGAAATAATGTATCGTTAATACCTGCTAACGGTCCCATAAGCCCTGTTTTTATAGCAGCTACAACTTCTGTACTATTTTCTTTTTCCTTTTCCTCAATACCAACAGAAATCCCCATAATCAAAGGTACTAAATAGGAGCCTGAATTAAAGAATTGCATATGATTAATCACTGATTTATGCATACCTTTTTCATCATCTTTATAAATTTTTCTCAGAATAGGCATAACAGAATACGCAAATCCAAGTGCCTGCATTTTTTCATAACTCCAAGCGTCCTGTCCGTGTGTAATCCAACGGAAAAAGCTTTTATTTAAGTCTTTTTTCGTTACCTCATAATGATTATTCGTTTTCATAAAAATCTCCTCCACGATCTACAGCAGATACCATTGGTTCATTACTTGTAATTTGCTTAAAGCGAATCAAAGCCAGACCTGCACCTACAAGTGCAACAGCAAGCATTGGTAATTGCATATAGCTTGCTAATACAAAACCAATAATAAGATATCCATAGAAGTTTTTAATTGGAAGATAGCGAAGCAATATCGCTACACCAAGTGCCGGTAATACTCCACCTGCTATTTTAAGTCCATCCATCAACCACTGTGGTGCAATTTCAATTGCCTTTTCTACAATATCTGATCCGAAGTACAATGCTAAGAAAATCGGAATGAAACGTGATAATCCCCAAGATAAGATTCCTGTAAGGTGCCATCTTTCAACATTCTTGTAATTATGTTGTTCACATGCATGTTCTGCACGATGCTGGAAGAATGAGTTGATAAAACGAGCAAGAACGTCCATCTGCATTAGTAATAATCCAATCGGTACCGCTAATGCAAGTGCAAATTCTATTCCCTGATTGCTTGCTACTGCAAATGCTGTCGATATGATTGCAGCAGCCATATAATCAGGAATACTTGCACCACCATATGTTCCGATACCTAGTACCATCAATTGTAGTGTACCACCAATCTCAAGTCCTATTTTTACATCTCCCATGATTAGCCCGGCAAACAAACCGGTAACAACTGGTTCAAAAATACCAACTTTTGTATTAAGATCGTCATAAATCGCTAAAAAGCCAAATGCTGATAATAGTAAAATTTGCCAAAATTGTATTTCCATACTATTTCCTCCTATTCATTTCCTTCATTCGTTGAAGCATATAGTTCCATAAAAGATGGTTTCCCAGATGTCAGAAGTCCCTGCGCTATTATCTGAAGATCCTCATTGCGTTTCATATAGGCTTCCAGCAGTACATTCAGGTTCATTCCGCATAGAATCAATCCTTTACAGGAACGCTGTGAAATTAGCTGTGCTGCTACTCTGGATGGCGTCCCATTCATCATGTCTGCCAGCACAAGAACTTCATCTTGCCCCCATACCTCATTCAGCTGATGTATTACAGTCTTTTCAAATTGTTCTACGGATCCGGTTTCATCAAGACATGCATAAGCTACATCTGCCTGCGTTCCCAGTATCATCGGCATTGTGTCATAAAACCCCTTGGCAATAACACCATGTGATACAAGTAAAATTTTATACATACGTCGATCACCACCTTTCACCAGTGTTCTAGCAATTTACGTGCCAATTTTGTGTCAACTTTTATTTCCGCATTTGAATCATAGAAAGAATACTTACAATTTCTGCATCTGTTATATGAATATTGAACTTCTTCTCAACTCTTGAAAACGCTTTAGATATCAGCTTAATTTCACTTTTATGTTCCAGCATCCATGCTTCACTTTGGTAAATATCCTCATCACAATTCTTTAATAAAGCACGTTCAATTAAAACTGCTACATGAAGAAATAACATCATACGTATATCAGTGTCAAACTTTAAATGCATCCCAATTTCAGTGTCAAATATTACAGTTTCTACATCATCAATAATGGTCTGCGGATTCAAAAACACCAGACGATTGATTAAATTTTCTAGAGAAAATGATTTGATAATTTTTTGTTGAATCAAATTAAAATCAGCATGTGCATCTGCTCCGACAATTTTATCCATAAAGATTGCAATATCCTGTGTCTGCTCATTATTCATAAGATGGTTAATATTGATACAATCCATATCTGCAACATCCAAATCTGATGTTCCAACCAAACATTGTACATCATAGTCATGAAATACCTGATTGTTTTTCCCCTCCTTCATAATTTTCATATAATCACAGGTCAATAATTCATATTCCGGCTGTACAAAATCCTTCATAATATCTTTTATCTTTTCCGCTGTTCCAATACCGGAAATGCATACACAAACAACAGCTTTCTTACGTTTTTTCGGAGGTAAATAGCGATAGTGCAGCTTTGTTTGTTCACTAATATCCTGCAGAAGCTTAGCAATCGGTACTTCTTTACGAATCATATCGCCGACTTGCAAAGCCAACGCTGTACTAACAGAATCTATGATACCGATTTCTTGATAATCGTTTACTTCCATATACTTGTCTATTTCCATCAGGGATCCCATATCAACAAGGATAAGTGTAGGATAGTTCGGATTGATTCTTTCCATATACTTTTTAAGGAGTGTTGAAAACAGTTCATAGGATGTGTGAATCGGCATATCAAAAGCCTCGAATATATATTCCTCCAGCATTTCATTTGCGGCTGAGGAAATAGAGGTTGCGGTAGAGTTTCCGTGCGCCATAATCAAAGCATTACAACATACCGCCTTACTTCCGCAATTGGTAACAATGATATAAAGAAGAATATAGAATTGTAAATGTGAACGCATATGAATACCAAGTGCTGTTTCTAGTTGATAAATAAGACGCTGTGCCACGGAAAATAATTTAAAATGATAACCTTCTAATCGCTGAATTTCTGCTGTAAAGGATTTATCCAAATCTTTGAAACAATCTTCTCCATAGCGTTCTAATAAACAAGTGATAATTTTACCGGTATTCATAGCTAAATGGATGCCGTTTTTTTCTTCAAAATCTGTTATCACAACTTCAATCAGAGAAGCCTGTAAAGCATGTTCAGGAGCTAAGTGATATGTATCCAGAATGCGATACAGTGCTTTTTGCATCGTTCCTATATCTTGAAACTCGTGTTTACTTTCCACATAATTCGATTGAAATTCACGCAAGATATTTGTTAAATCCTGCTCATGATGCAATTCTCTTTCCATTTGTAACTTTTGAAGACGATGTACCACCAAGTCTTCTTTCACATATTCCTTCATTTCTATTTGTGATAGCTTGCAATCTGCCGGAAGGGATGGAACATCTACCAGAATTTGATCTCTTTTTTGACTGGAATGAAATGCAGAAGCACAGCTATATCGAATAATATTTTGTAGACTTCCCACATTTCCTTCTGCGTGTAAGGAAAGCAAAAGGTTGATAACTTGCGAACGCACACATACCTCCTGCTCAAATACCTGACATTCCCTGTAATAAAATAAACGAATCAACTCAAGTTTTTCTTTTATCGGACGTTCTTGCAGTGATGGTATGTGTATAATCATAGGTATTCTTCTGCGCAAAGTATGTGTTAAAACCGTTTGCGGATCCTCTGTGGTTGCAAAAATCATACGGACATGTGCTTTGCGCACCGTATCGGTTTCCCCAATTCTTCTATACTCATTCTTATCCATGAGAAGGAACAGCTTTTCCTGACTTTCACTGCTAAGGCGGTGGACTTCATCAAGAAACAGATACCCTTCATCAGCTTGCTGAATCAAACCAGCCTTTGCTTGCTCTGCTCCGGTAAACGCCCCTTTCGCATAACCGAAAAGCAGTGCGGATAAAAGTTCCGGATTGCTTGCATAATCCGCACAGTTCAAGGTAATAAACGGCGCATCTTTTTTTATATTTTCACTTTCCACTGCATAGCTGTGAATCAGCTCTGCCAAAAAGCTTTTCCCTACACCACTGGAACCATTTAAAAGAATCGGTAATCCTTTGCCCGGATATTGCACCGCAGAACGGCATTGTTCAATCACATATTGTAAGCTTCCTTGCGCGCCAATAAAGGAAGAAAACACATCCGTTTTCTCCTCCTGGTTCTTTCCTTCCTCTGTTTCATTGCTCATCAATTGAAACAAAACTGGTCGTGTGTTTGATTTCACAACTCGTTGTTCCATCACTAGTTCATTCAGATATTGGGAAACAAGATTTCGTCGCATACTCAAATGCTCTGCCAGATCAGCGGCACTGATTCCGTTATTTGACTCTATTGTCAATTCTTTTAGTTTTTCAAATACAGTATCTTTTACACGCATAATATATTTGATGTCCCCTGCATCTTCTCCTTTCATAAGAATCCCCTGTCTTTCTTAAATATACAATATAATAGTAGCAATTTCTATGCCATTTAGTGTCAAATTTTTTTGGCATGGAAATTGCTGCTTTATGCATGAGAGGTGACACTATGAAAAAATTTGAACAATTTGATACAAACAAGCGCTGGTACAAAGCTAACTTCCATGCTCATTCTACAAGATCCGATGGATTACTTACTCCCGAACAAATGATTAAGTGCTATAAAGAACAAGGATATTCGATTCTTACTTTATCTGAACATGAAAAGTATACAGATACTGAAGAATTTGACACAAACGATATGATTGTTTATCCTGGGATAGAAAGAAGTATTGAGCTGCCGGATAAAGAAGCCTTTCATATCCATGGCATTGCCAATTACAGCGAAGAATGCTCAAACCGATATCGCCATGATGAATACATACCGGTACCGAAATATAACCATATGCAGGATGTACAAACCATCATTGATGAAGTGAAGGAACGAGGAAACTTTGTTATGTTAAATCATCCTTACTGGTCTTTTAATACCTTTGAACATCTTCAATCTCTCAATAACTACGATTTTATTGAAGTGTATAATCATAACTGCCATATAGGAACAGATCATGGAAACAATGAAATTTTTTTCGATGAGCTTCTTAAATATAAAAACGTAAAAGCAGTTGCCGCTGATGATAATCATAATTCTAATCGCTATATTCCCGGTGTTCATATGTGGGATAGCTTTGGTGGGTTTACCATGCTACAGTTGGATGAGTTTAGTCGAAAGGGAATTAGTGATGCTCTAAAAAACGGAAGATTTTATGCTTCTAGCGGACCTGAAATTTATCAGTTTTCACGATGTGGTAATGAGATTAGTGTTACTTGTAGTAAGGTTGCATCTATTGTATTTAAGGCATGGCCAAAAAGAGGATATTGCATACAGCCAACAAATGATAACGGATGTTCTACTGCAACCTATGCCCTTCGCGGTGGTGAAAAATGGATTCGTGTGAAGTGCATAGATGAGAAAGGCAGATGTGCATGGTCAAACCCCATCTATCTGGAGGATTGATTTATAGCAAAAAATCTTCCTGGTTCCAAAGCTTATGGAGCTAAGAAGATTTTTTCAATATCAAGGTTTTAAACAGCCAATAGGAACGATTAGGACCCCATCCTCCCGTCTATATGCAAATTGACCACCGGTAATCACCATGAGGAATGACGGCTCCTTCAGATTGTGCTCCTGTATCAATGCTTTTAATTTACGTAAATGTGAAGCTCCCTCTTCAATTTCACGGCTGCCCAACTTCATTTCTATTAACGCATAACGACCATCACGTAAATGTAGAACAGCATCACATTCCAGACCGTAGCGATCATGATAATATGATATTTCTCCACCCAGATGCTGGGAATAAATACGCAGATCACGAATCACAAGAGATTCAAACAAAAATCCAAGGGTATTGAGATTCTGCATTAACCCCTCATAAGTAAGCCCCAGGGAAGCGCATGCAAGAGAAGGATCGACAAACCCTCTTTTTGTTCCGGAACGAATTGCTGTTTTTGAACGGATTGCTGGATTCCATGCAGGTATATCCTCTATAACAAATAAGCGCTCCAATGCATTTAAATAGGAGAAGAATGTCGTTTCTGAAATATTCTGGTCATTCGCAATCACACCCTTACGTATCGTCGCTTTTGTAGCCAGAGTGGATACATTTCGTGCATAGGAACGAAGTATGGATCGTATCCTTTGTGGATTTCTCATACTCTCATCTAATCTTGAAACATCGCTTTCACATAATGCATCTACATAACTGGAGGTTATCAGAAAAGATGCTCTCGCACTTTTCCCAATCGATGCAGGCCAGCCTCCTCTACATATGACATAAGCAATGTCTTCCACTCGCATAAAAGACGATATTCCATTTATATCCGTAATACCATTAAACAGCGCTTCCAGTGATATGTTTCCATTTGACTCTTTGGACTCGTATAAGCTCATTGGATACATCTTTACTCTTGCAATTCGGCCTGTACCTGTATGCATCCTGCTATTATCTACAGGTACCGCAGAGCCTGTCAATATAAATTGTCCGGATGAATTTCTATTATCCACTTCCGTACGGACACTATCCCATAAAGTGGGAGCAGTTTGCCATTCATCTAAAAGCAGCGGGGTATCTCCCTTTAAAATCAGAGAAGGGTTTACATCTATCATCTTCATATATTCGTGTGCTTTCGCAGGATCCTGAAGTTGAATAACACTTCGTGCCTGTTGTTTAGCAGTTGTAGTTTTTCCACACCATTTGGGTCCAACAAGCAAAACAGCTCCAAAGACCTCCAGATATTCTGTTAATATTCCATCGATAATTCTTTTCATATATTCAGCCATAGTATGCACACCTCCTATTCTATTTGAAGTATACCCTTATTTTCGATGAGTATCAAGCGAATTAAGGTAATTTGTGCTTTTTTATTAATGTAATTTGTTGTATTTCATTAAAGTGATTTGTGCCAAACTATCTTTATCGTTTATGATCATTATAAATGATATACACATCCTCTATTTTGTAGTAAGCCGGCAAAAGGATATGTAATACCACCCCTTTGATAGTAATACCATTCCATCACGGTACAATAAGTTCCAGCCCCCATCTGTAGGCAAATACAAAAAAAGGCTCCATATCTTTGATAGAAATGGAATCCTTCTTCATAAGTTCTTAATTCTCTTTATGCTCACGATATGCTTTCGTAAACAATACCAGACGTAAAATTCCAACAATCAGCAATGCCCCGCCGATAACCGACAACACGATTTGATCACTGTCGATCCCATAATAGATAAAGAAACAGGAAATCAGACATACGAATATAGCTGTCAGTAATGCAGGCAGTACCGTTTTTGTTTGCAATTAGCTCACCTTCGTTCCGTTTGGCAGATCCTTAACAATCGTTACAATATCCAGATCATCCGCATTGCTGGCGCACAGAATCATGCCCTGACTCTCTACACCACGCAGCTTGACCGGCTTTAGATTGGTCACTACGATGACCTTCTTCCCGACAACTTCCTCTGGTGAAAAGCTTGCGGCAATGCCACTGACTATCTGACGTGTTTCCTCACCCAGATCAATCTGTTCCACCAATAATCTGTCAGCCTTTGGATGCTTTTCAGCAGAGATGATCGTCCCAACCTTCAGCTCCACCTTTGTAAAATCCTCGATACCGATTTGTTCAACAGGTGCTTCTTCTTTCTTCGCTTCTTTTTTATCAGCCTTTTTCGCAGCTTTTTCTTCCTTCTTGCGGTCTGCTTCCAGTGTTTCCATAAACTCCTTTGCATCAATTCGTGCAAACAGGATTTCCGGCTTTCCTTCCACCGTATGTCCGCATTCCAGCATTCCAAACTCCTTCAGGCTCTTTGCATCACGCTCGGATGTGCTCAGCTCCTCAAGAATTTTCTCAGCAGTCTCCGGCATATAGCTGCTCAGCAGTACCGCAGAGATACGGATGCATTCCAGCAGGTTATACAGTACAGTTGCCAGACGATCCTTCTTCGCTTCATCCTTGCCAAGCACCCATGGCGTCGTTTCATCAATATACTTATTGCAGCGCTTCAGCAGGGTAAAGATTTCATCAATCGCTTCTCCGACATGCAGAGTCTCCATTTTCTTTTCCACACGCTTCGGTGTATCCAGAGCAAGAGCAATCAGCTCCTTGTCGATATCCTCCTGCTCCAGCGGATTGGAAATCACACCGTTGAAGTATTTATTCTGCATGGAAATGGTTCGATTCACCAGATTTCCCAGAACATTGGCCAGGTCAGAATTGATACGCTCCACGACCAGATCCCAGGTAATCGTTCCATCCTGTGCAAACGGCATTTCATGCAGGACGAAATACCGCACAGCATCCACACCGAAATAATGCACAAGCTCATCCGCATAGATGGCGTTTCCTTTGGATTTGGACATCTTTCCATCTCCAACCAGCAGCCATGGATGACCGAACACCTGCTTTGGCAGCGGCTCACCGAGTGCCATCAGCATGATTGGCCAGTAAATGGTATGGAAACGCAGAATGTCTTTGCCGATGATATGTACATCCGCAGGCCAGTATTTCTTATACAGCTCTCCATGGTTTCCATCAGCGTCAAAGCCCAGTGATGTGATATAGTTGCTTAGGGCATCAATCCAGACATAGACAACATGTCCCGGGTCGAAATCAACAGGAATACCCCATTTGAAGGATGTACGGGATACACACAGATCCTGCAGACCCGGCTTCAGGAAGTTGTTGATCATCTCATTCTTTCTGGATTCCGGCTGAATAAATTCTGGGTGATCCTCAATATGCTTGATCAGACGCGGTGCATATTTCTGTAGATTGAAAAAGTATGCTTCCTCACTTGCTTTTTCCACAGGACGCCCGCAATCCGGACATTTTCCGTCAACCAGCTGACTTTCCGTCCAGAAGGATTCACACGGCGTACAATATAAGCCCTCATAGGTGCTCTTGTAGATATCGCCCTGCTCATACAGCTTCTTAAAGATCTTCTGTACCTGCTTTTCGTGATAATCATCCGTTGTACGAATAAAGTAATCGTAGGATGTGTTCATCATATCAAAGTTTTTGCGCACAATTCCGGCAACTTTGTCGACAAATTCCTTCGGCGTTACACCGGCTTCCTTTGCCTTTTCCTCGATTTTCTGTCCATGCTCATCCGTGCCTGTCTGAAAAAACACATCATAGCCCTGCTGGCGCTTGTATCTAGCGATTGCATCTGTCAGTATGATTTCATACGTATTACCGATGTGCGGTCTTCCCGATGTATAGGTAATCGCGGTTGTGATGTAGTATGGTTTTTTGTTCTTACATTCCTTACACATATTCATATCCTCCTTATATAAGAAAAAGCCCCCGCCAAAGGACGAAAGCTTCGTGTTACCACCTTTATTCATGCACGCATACGCGTACACCTCATTTGCCGTTAACGCCGGCCTGCGGTTCTTCCTAATTATTCAGAAAAACGGTTCCAGGGCCATGTTCGCTTTTTTCCTCATGAGAATTTACACCAACCATTCTCTCTCTTCGCCTTGGATAAAAGCTACTCTTCCTGTCATTACCTTTGTAGTATCATTATATAGAATTCTTCCCGCAAAGACAAGGAAAAATACATAAAATGAAGGATTTCAGTTATCTATACTGCACAGCGCAGAAAATCCATCTTGCCCGTGATACAGGTTAAAGGAGATATTAGATCAATAGATAAAACTGTTTCCTTATATCTTTCATTCCCTTTGTTAGTTATTGGATTATTGTAACGTGTTTTCTCCTGTTTCACACCGAACCTCAATCAAGGCAGAGAGATACCGCTATAATTCTTATGTAGCAGCCTGGTAAAAGTATTGAATAGATGTTCTTTCATAGACGATAACGTCACTTGATAAAATTTGTTAAATATATAAAGAAATTTATCTAATTTTTAGGAATTTCGCCATTTCATTACGTATGTAGTAGTGTAAAGCATAAGACTGCATACGAAAGGAAGTGAATACTA
>ERZ781275.1836-NODE-1836-length-11520-cov-7.312429_pt1 | contig 11520 bp, 15 predicted proteins | sample MGYA00375853_ERZ781275 | MGnify/ENA primary metagenome ERZ781275 (study PRJEB29790, sample SAMN03653691) | human gut metagenome | host: Homo sapiens | place: USA: Dallas, Texas | collected 2012-07-23 | study: EMG produced TPA metagenomics assembly of the Gut...
CTGCTGTCAAATGAACAGCGGCTTCTGATCCTGTGCGCATTGATGCACGGCCGGAAAAACGTGAGCGAGATACACGGGCACACGCCGAATATTACCGCTTCCGCGCTTTCGCAGCATCTCAATCTCTTAAAAACTGCGGGGATCCTCAGTTCGGAAAAACAGGGGATGAATGTGCGTTATTGGATCAGTGACACGCGCGTCATCGCGCTGATCGAATCCATCAAAGAGCAGTACTGCAAGGAGGAGCCTTTATGAAAATTCTTGTCAACAAACAAAAATGCCCGCAGAATCATGTGTGCCCATCTATTAAGGTATGTTCCAAAGGAGCCATCTCACAGGAAACGCCGTTCTCTCTTCCCGTTGTGGATGCTGAAAAATGTATCATTTGCGGGAAGTGCATGCAGTTCTGCCCAATGGGCGCGTTTGAAAAAGTGGAATAGAGAACTGAACGGACCGGATCCCGGTCCGTTTTCTATTCCACACCCGATCAGTTCACATATCGGTTTTCGTTCTCCCTGATTTTCGCAAGGCCGTCCAGCGTGGTGCAGATGAGCTTCAGCTTTTCCGCTGTCCCGATCTCACACGCCATCGCGGCCGTGATCTCTCCGCCGCACACCACCAGCATCCGGCACCGACGCAAAAGCTGCTGGCTGATCTGGCTCATGGCCCGCTGTTCTTCGGGCACGTCCTCGCTCAGATACTGCGGCAAACTCAGCCGCGGGCAGATGGGCACATATCCCAATTCGTATACCTTGTGGCAGTATCTGCGCAGAAGGCGGGGCGCGGCGTCCTGTGCCGCACAGATGTATGCAAATGCTTTTTCCATTTTCGTTTCAGATCCCTTCCATCCATTCAATAGGAAAGCAGGCATCCAATGTGGATGCCTGCCATCTCTGTGTTCATCTCTTTTGGGCATCCAATTGGATGCCCTGTTCTCCGTTGGACGCTTCCACCGTTCGTTCGTCACCGTCTGCAAGCGCCGTGCGCACACGGTCACCGCCCAGCCTGTAGTATGCGTCCGTCACTTCGACGCCCACTGCCTCATACCCTTCCTGCACAGCGGCAAGGATGGTCGTGCCCGCTCCCGCGAACGGGTCGAGGATACGTCCGCCCGGCACACAGATATGCACGATATCCCGCATGAGCTGAAGCGGCTTCTCCGTCACATGGATGCGTTTGGCCGGGTTTGCCCCCATACCCGATTTGCCGGACAGAAAAACAATCTGTATAATGGAAAGGGGTAATGAAAAATGTCAACCAAAGAACGAAAACACCCAGCGCCGCCCGTGTGTTCCAGCACCGGAAACCCCTCCACCATGATATCCTTCAGTTCTTCATTTTCGTTTTCCGTCAACCGCATCCTCCTCGTTACCCTTCCTGTGAACGCTTTCTTTTTTGATCTGTAATGAATTCCCTGTCCGCTTCCCGGCCCGCGGCATACACCGTATCCGCCAGCAGATCGCCGATCACCGCATGGTCCGGTTCCCACCGTTCATAGATGTATTGCAGCGGATGTTCCTGCGCCAGCAGGCCCTTGAGCTGCCGACGGTCCAGGAATGCACAGTCCACCCGGGCCGCCAGCTCACTCTTTACCGACAGCTCGTAAGCGCTGTCCATGACCGCCTGCGCGCCCTGGCTGAGCAGGCCGAATCTGTATTGTTCCAGCTCCGCGTCCACTTTCTGCTGCAGGCGTTCCAACAGCGTGCCGCTCATCGGACCTCACCCCCATGCTGTTTTTCCTTTTTGCGGCGTGCCGGAGCGGGCGGCAGGTCTCGCGGGACAGACAGCTCCGTCTCCACATATTCGCTGATGATCCCCAGCGCCTTGTAGTAGTTATCGCAGTGCGTCACACGCCTGCGCATCTCGACCGACGCCGCGTTCTGCCCATTCTCCCGCAGCAGCTTTGCCGCCCGGCCCAGAATGGCGAAAATATTTCCGTCATGGCCCGCCAGCTCCATCCTCGGGCGTTCCGGCACAGTCCGTTCCGCACTGCTTACCGCAATGGGAATCATTTCAAATCCGTCCGGCTGCCAGAAATGGACGTTCAGAATGCCTCCATCCACTTCAATATCCCTCTGCTCAAATCCTTCGCCCCAACCATCCGAATACTGGCCCTCGATGTCCCGGAACAGTGCGTTCCACTGGTGCTCGGACAGGTCCTGCCGGTACGTGATGGCCGTACAGCCGCACAGCTTTCCGTCCTGCACCGCAACCGACGGGATGATGCTGACAAGGTGCTCCCGAACTTCATCCGGCCCGTCATAGTACGCAAGAAGATCCACCGCCTGTTCTGCAGCAGCCTGTTCGATTTGTTCCCGGTAGGGCATCATGCCCCGGCCGTCCAGATCCTGTATCTCATCCTCCCCGCTCCATCTGTCCGGAACGAATTCCGCCGCGAGAGGAGATATTACCCTAAGTATATTTTCTTCCATTTCTACAACTCCCTATCCAAACAGACCGCCCTGTTTCGGGCGGCCCGTTTCTCTTTTTCTTCTTTCGCCATATCCGCCCAATCGTATCCCTCTATGGGCGGCAGATTCACGGTGACCGTGTATCGCCCGGCGTATGCTTTGGCGATGTTCTGCGCCGCCCACCGGCCCGCGCGGTCGTTATCCGTACAGAGCTCCAGCTCATCCACTTCGGGATGGTTTTGCAGAAAGGCTTCCAGTGCGGCGGGAGATTTGGCCGGGCGGTCTGTCGATGTGTCCTGGGGGACATAGATCCCGCCCAGCGACAGCCTGTATTTGTCCGCGCGCCCGCCCTCCAGCGTCATGTGGGCCAGTGCGTCCGGCGCTGCCTCATACACTGCGGCACGCCGGCTTCTCACCTCCGGCGGGATGCAAAAGGAATGCCGTTTGTCGCTTCCCGCCTGTTCTCCCTTGAACGCTTTCGGCCCGTCACAGGTCGAACGCAGCGCGGCATAGCGCGGGACGCCATTCCGGTCGAGGCCTACGAACACACAGCTGTGATACGGCAGCCTTTCGTACAAGATCCCTCTGGATATGCAGTAGCGGATCACATCCAGGCTGACACCACGGCTTTGCAGATACAACTCCACCCTGTATTCTTCACGCGCCGCCGGAGGAAGGACAAATGGCCTGCGTTCTTCGATTTTCCGGCACGGGACGTATGCGGGCGCATCCTGCTCCAGCAGATACCGCACCGCGTCTGTAAAGGGAACGCCCTCCACACGGACAAGGTAGTCCAGCGCGCTTTTTCCGCCAATGTCCCGGCTTTTCCAGTGCCACAGGCTGGTGCTCTCGCTGATCTTGAAGCTGTCGTGGCTGCGCAGCTCGTATTCGCCCGTACCGCAGCGCACCAGTTCTTCCGGCCGGTACCGCTTCAAGAACTCTATCGCCGACATCTGTTTTGCCTGCCGGAGCTCTTCTTTTTCAAAGTACGCCATCACAAAACCGCATCCCGCAGCGCCTGCACCCTGTTCTCCCGCTCCCACGGGAACTCCGCGCGCCCAAAGTGGCCGTAACAGGCTGTCCGGGCAAAGATGGGCCGCGTGAGCTGCAAGGTGCGGATGATCTCCAGCGGCGTCAGGCCGAACACATGCCGCGCCGCCATCGCGAGACAGTCATCGGCGCACACCGTGCCTGTGCCAAAGGTGTCCACCTCCACCATGACCGGCTGCGCCGCGCCGATGGCATAGGCGAGCGTGACCTGGCATCTTTCCGCAAGCTGCGCTGCCACGATGTTTTTTGCAATGTACCGCGCCATATATGCCCCGCCGCGGTCCACCTTGGTGGCGTCCTTTCCGCTGAACGCTCCGCCGCCGTGCGGGACAAACGGCCCGTAGCTGTCCACCATGAGTTTTCGGCCCGTGAGGCCCGTATCCGCGTCCGGGCCGCCCAGCACAAAACGCCCGGATGGGTTGATAAGGATACGGGTATCTTCATCGGGCGGCAGTGCCCGCAGGGCGGGAATGAGGACTTTTTCCCTGAGCGCCTGTTCAAGCTCCGCAGGCTGGACATCGTCCCTGTGCTGGGCGGACAACACCACCGTATCCAGCCGCACTGGCTGTCCGTCCCCGTATTCCACCGTGACCTGGGCTTTTCCGTCCGGCAGCAGGCCCTCTGTTTCTCCCGCCTTACGCACATCGGCAAGCCGCCGGGTGATGCGGTGCGCCAGCATCACCGCCAGCGGCATTTTCTCCGGCGTTTCGCTGCAGGCATACCCTACCATCACGCCCTGATCGCCTGCGCCAAGCTGTGTTCCCTCCGCCTGCCCGGCCCTTGCTTCCAGCGGGCCGGTCACGCCCGCCGATATATCCGGGCTTTGCCTGTGCAAAAGCACCTCCAGCGTATAGCGGTCCTCCGGATATCCCACCCGCCGCAATACGTCCCGGACGATTTCCGGTACACGCGGGATATGGCTGCCGGCGGTCTCGCCCGCCACCAATATATGCCCTTTCGTTGCCATCACCTCGCAGGCCACACGCGAGGCCATATCAAAGCGCAGGCATTCATCCAGAACGCTGTCCGCGATAATATCGCATACCTTATCCGGATGCCCCTCCGTCACCGATTCCGCGGTGTATTTTTTCATTCACATTCTCCTTGTCCAACAAAAATACGGGGCACGGCTTTCCGCCGCGCCCCGCTGTGTCTGTGCGTGTCACTCGCCCGCACATTTCCAAAAGTCTAAAATGTATTCCCGCACCTGTGCCATACCGGTCTCACCGCCGCCTTTTTCAGAAGCTTCCAGCCAGTCCGCCACATCCCGCACGGTCTCCTGTTTTGGCTGCTCCGGCGCGGGCTGCGGGAGGGGCGTCAGCCCGTGCTCCGCAAGCCGGACGTCCATCTCCAGCTGGCCCAGCCGGCGCTCGGCCTTTATCAGCATTTCCAGCGGTATCTCTTTTTGTTCATACAGCGCGTATACCGCATCCCGAAGCTTCCCGTACCATGCATCGCTGCCCAGCAGACAGCTTTCTTCCGCGGTCTGCAGCAGTACATCCATTTTCACCTGCATCCCGGCACGTTCCGTTTTTTCCATGTTTTTTGCATCCTTTCCGTCTCTTTTGAGGGCAGCACAACCATATCAAAAGGGCGCGTGCCAAAGGATGACACACTGTGGACGAATTGAAAACGAACGGAAAACAAACGACTGTCATTATGATTCGTCACATTTTTGTATACACTCTATCTGTTTGCAGTAGTATTGGGGCTGCTCAAAGTTGTTTTCTCCCTGACAATAGAACAGGCAGTTCACCAAGTAAACTGCCTGTTCTACGTTCTCTATATTTTCCGGACTATTGTTCACCAATAAAGGATAGCCGCACAAAAACGATGCACGAAGCGGAATTTTCCGTTCTGTGGCAGGTAATACCGGGCAATAATCTTTCGCACTTCTTCCTGCGAATATTCGCTGTCCAGAATTCGCGCCGATTCCCGCCGCACAGCCTCGTCCAGTGTTTCATACTCATACACCTTTTCCAGCTGGATGATACGACAATTCACATCGATCCCCATGGCATACAAGATATTGGTAAAATAAATATAATCAAATCGGTGCCATTTGATTCTCAGCCCCAGTTCCGTCTCAAACTCCTTCAAAAAAGGCTGTTCAGGTCCGCTGGTCATACCAATGACATGAAATTCGGCAGCACGGTGGAGCTTTTCCAGACATGCCTTCAGATCCAGCATGCGGTAAAAACAATTGTATGCAAACACCGCCGAATATTTCTGCGGCAGTACAGCATCCTCCCACTTTGCGCAGACTGTACCCAAATTGTACACTCGCTGCCGTGCGGCAACGGCCTGAAGAAACCGCAGCACGTCCGGAGAGATGTCCACGCATGTAAGTTCCCGGCACAGTTCCGCCAGCATAAATGTATAGTTGCCCCAGCCCGGCCCGATCTCCAGAATGGTATCCGGGTGCTTATCCGTCAAAATGGCTCTCACGGCTGCAGCGATCGGCCGGGAATATTCGTCTGGGCAATACTCCGTTTTCTTTTCAAAATAACCGTGCCAGAATGCTCGCTCTTTTTCATCGTCGCTGCTACGTGCGCTGCAGCTGCCGTCCAGCTCATGGAGAGCCCGTTTCCACAGGGCCTCCATATTTCCCAAATCCACTCCGTAGTGCATCTCTCTCACGCTCCTCCCACGCTGTGCAGCGGCAGGATCACAAGCCCCTGTTCCGTTTGAAACAGCGTAGACTCTATCCCATACACTGCCCGCAGATTTTCCACGGTGATCGTTTGCCCCGGCGCGCCGTCGGCCCACACCTTTCCGTCTTTCATCAGCACTACTCTGTCTGAATATCGGGAAACGAGTGTCAGATCATGCATGACCAAAATAACGGCACAGTGCTTTTCCACAGCGATACGGCGTATCAGCCCCATCACTTCCAGCTGATGCCGAATGTCCAACGCGGAAGTCGGCTCGTCCAAGAGAAGTATATCCGGCTGCTGCACCAGTGCCCGCGCCAGCATCACCCGCTGCCGCTCGCCCCCGCTCAGCTCATCCATAAATTTTTCCCGCATCGAAGCAATGCCCATATACTGCAGCAACTCTTCAACAATTTCTTTATCGTGGGCAGAAATACTCCACTCCACATAGGGCCGTCTCCCCAAACACACGAATTCATACACAGTCATGGGGAACAAAACGCTTCCATTCTGCGGTACATACGCCTGCATCCTTGCCAGCTCGCGCGGCTTTATTTGCCGCATGTCCCGCCCCTTTACCCATACTGTTCCGATGCTGGGCAGAAGAAGGCCTGCAAGACATTTCAGCAACGTTGTTTTTCCAACGCCATTCGGGCCAATCAGGCTTGTCACCTTGCCTGCAGAAAATTCCGCACCAACACCGCACAGTACAGCCTTTGAGCCGTACGAAAAGCAAATGTTCTCCGCTACAGCCAGCACGTCTTTTGTGTGCTCCATCCGCTCACCCCCACATCTGCTTACGCCGCCGCGACAGGATATAGATAAAAAACGGCACGCCCAGCAGCGAAGTGATGATTCCGACCGGAATCTCCTTTGGAGAAAGGATCGTCCGGGAAACGGTATCCGAAACAAGCAGCACAATAGCGCCCATCATCCCCGATGCCGGCAGCAAGTAGCGGTTGTCCGTGCCAGCCATGCTTCGCGCCGCGTGGGGAGCGATCAAGCCAATGAAGCCAATGACCCCGGAAAACGCAATGGTAATGGAAGCGATCAGCGTGACCAGCCCCAGAGAGATGCGTTTGAGCCATTTAACCGGTACCCCCATCGTTGCCGCTGTTTCCTCGCCTGCATTCATGGCATTGAAGTCCCACGCCATACGCAGCAAAACCCCAACGCTCACAGCCAAAAGCGGCACGAGTACCAAAACCGCCTTCCAATTCGCACCACAAAATCCGCCCATCAACCAACTTTCCAGGTTCTTCAGAGCCTCCGCTCCGGAGATATATTTCAGCACTGATACTCCCGCCGAAAAAAGACTGTTGACCGCAGTTCCAACAAGAATGAGAATGCTCATATCACTGCGGCTCATCTTGGCCACAGCAGAAACAAGCAGCAGGCTTATCATACCAAACACAAAGGCATTCATCGCTACAAGCGAATATCCGGTAAACAAAAAATTTTGCTGCAGAATGCCTACGCCCAGCACCATTGCCAATGCCGCGCCAAACGAAGCGCCGCTGGATACCCCCATGGTGAACGGGCTTGCCAGTGGATTGCGAAACAGCGTCTGCATCACACATCCACCCACCCCCAGAGATATTCCGGTGAGCATGCACAATACGATACGCGGCAGGCGCACCTGCGCCAGTATATATGCTTGCGTCGCATATTCCCCTGTACGCTGGGCGCACAGCCCCAATGCCTGTCCCAGAACAGAAAGCACCGGTACACGGACAGACCCCACACTCAGACTTACCAGCACTGCCGTCAGCAGCACCAGCGTCATACCGGCAACGGCCGCACCGGGTTTACGGTTCATTGTACGTCTTGGGCGGAATAAAACCAGATACCCTGGTATTCTGCGCCCAACCACTTCTCAAAGTATTCTCTGGCATAGCTCTCTACGTCAATATCTCCAAACAGCTCTGGATACAGATATTTACCCAACTGCAGAACGCCAATGTGACGCTTCGAGGCGCCCAGCATATCTGTGTGGAACACATAGACCGCACGGTCCTTACCCGCCTGCATCTGTCCAATAGAGGATATCTCATAAATGTTGTCGATCACAGTCTGGTAATCCGCCGGATCTGTGCAATTGTATCCTCCCAACCAAGTCCCGTGCAGCGTAATGGCGTCAGGGTCACAGGAGAGTGCATATTCTTCATCCACCTGAATCGTCGTGTCCCCCTGCACCGGATCCCACTGGATCTCCGGGCAGGCATCCACTCCTCCCGCAAGAAGCGTAGCGTAACCTTCACCCACGCCCATTTCTCCTGTTGTGGCTGTACTGGGGAACACACGGTAGCCGCCATTGCTGTTGATGAAGCCTACCGAAAGTGCCATCACACTTTTCTTTTCCTCTTCAGACAGTCCGGCGATACGCTCCGCCGTCATCTTTTCAATCCCCTGCCTGTATTCCAGAAACGCCTGCGCCCTGTCCTCGGCATCCAGAAGCCGGCCCAACAGCAGCAATTCCTCCTCATATTTTTCCGGTTGATAGTTGTCGATGCGAATGACCGGTATACCCAGCGGATTCAGTTTTTCCTCCAGGACCTCCGTTGCACGGTTCGTATGGACCAGAACAGCATCCGGTGCGAGCCCAATGATCGCCTCGATATTCAGCTCGCTTGTCTCTCCCATATCCGGCAGCTCGCCGAAGCCCAGATAGGGATTGTTCTCGATCGTGGTATCTCCCGTGGCGATAACCTTATCCTCCGCCCCCAAAATCTTCACTGCTTCTGCGGTCTGACGGTTCAGCACAACGATTTTTTCCAGTGGCTGCTCCAGCGTAAACTCCGTACCCAGAGAATCTTTGAATGTGAAAGGATATTTCCCCGCCTCGGCACTTGTACTGTCAGAGGCAGAAACAACGCTTGCGGAAGCATCTGTTTCCGAAGATACTGCACCCGTACCCTGCCCGCCGCAGCCCGCAAGCGTTCCGGCCAGACAAACAGCGGCCAAAATGCCGGCCAACCATTTTTTGATGTTCTTTTTCATTTTTACAACCCTTTCCAAAATACTAAAGGCGACCCACGCAATGTGGGCCGCCTTTTATATGAATCGTATCGGACGATACGAAACACACCAATCTTATCCCCACCGACAGATTGTTTCTGTTCATGGCAGGTCTCCTGACTTAGAGCTTCATGCCTATTCCGCGTGTCTTCCCGATTTCCCAGTGACTTTGCCGCGTTTCGTAGCCCTTACAGTAGAGTGAGCTGTCCCGGATTTTCACCGGATTCCCTTTTCATGCACTTTCGTGCAACCATGACCAGTCTGATTCTTTTGTGTATCTAAATTCTACATGCTTTTGATGAAATGTCAATGTCTCTTTCCTGTTTTTTCTTCTGTATCAATCATACTCTTTCCGCTTTTCCCCGGCTATGTGTTTTTTTGCTTTTTTGGTAATTTTTTGTCTGCTTCAAAGAAGTCAAAATGATATTAACCAACCTTTGCGCATATTCAACTTCAATATTGCAAGACAGCACCGTCAAAAGCGAAAGGGTCAAACGCCTACCGCTGCCGGTCCTCATGTTTTGGCCCATGCCGTTTCGGCATTCCCTGTTCGTCATACCTTGCCGGGTCAGCGGCGGGAATGTCCCAGCCGAACATACTGCCCCAAAGCATTGCCGCCTGCTGCTGCTTTGTGACGCCCAGCTGCCTGTTCAGACGGCCGGCGGTTTCTTCCGCCCTTTCTCCCGGCTCCCGTACTTCCAGTGGAACATACGAACGCTCTCCGTAACGGACAAGGACCGGCATCTCCGTACCGGGCAAAAGGCAGCAGCAAAACTCCGGCAGACCGTTTCGTTTTTTAAACTGGTCAATAGCCTCCTGCGGCGCGCCGGGCAGCGTGACATTGTCATACTCCAGATACCCGACGCCGCGTTCCGTATGCAAAAAAATCTGAGGGCGCAGGAACATCTTCCGGTATTTCTGCACCTGTGCGTCCGTCAGGCTGCAAAAGTTTTCCCCGCTGATCCCGCAGATGAAAAACGGACCGGCCAGCGCGCCGTATCTTTCAACGGCACGGTTCATCGGCATCCCATTGATCAGCCCTTCATCGTTGCAGACGATGCACACCTTTTCCCGCCATGGATACGCACAGTCGATCAGTCCGCCCACTGCTTTCTGCAAGGATTCCAGACCGTCCCCGATCTCCGCGGCGCGGGCGTACTGTCCCGGCTCTGCCATTACGACTTTCATTTTCAATGCATCCCCTTCGCAAACGGTTTGAGGCTTGCTGTTATCTGGCCGTAGCTCTCAAAATGTACGGTACAGCCCAGCAGGTAGGATACAGCCTCCGACCACTCGGCCAGCGGGTACTGTTCCTTACCTTTTAGGTCGTGGAGCTGTGCCAGTGCGCGCCACTTGAGCTCCGGGAACAGCCGCAGGTCTGAAATATATCGTTTGTTTTTGCAGGCGATCTCATCCAACAGCCCGTTTTTCAAACCACACCGCTTCCTTCTCACACATACACCATCAGCGTATCGTCCGCATATACACAGCGTGCCGCCGGATACCCCTGTGCGCCAAGCTGCTCAAATTCCGCGTTCATCGCTTCCCAAAGCAGACAGTAGCTTTCATCCTCCGTTTCTGCGGCGTAGTCTGCCAGAGCAAAGGAAGCGGCAGGCTGCGTACAGGCGTCGCTGCGCTCCATGCCCGCATGGCCCATCATGCTGTCCGCCTGGTTGGTCGCAAGCAGGAGCGCGTATTCTTCCGATACCGTAACAGGGACCGTCTGTTCGTCCTCTGTTGCTGCCGTTACACCCGATGAATCTTCGGCATTGGCGTCCGATTCCGTTGTTTCGCTGTCTGGCGCAGATTCCGCTTCGTCGGATACTGTGCTTTCAGAAACAGGCAGTGAGCTGCCTGTTTCAGCTTCCGAACCATCCGAAGTGCTGCTGTCAGACTCCACCGGCATACTGTCGGATTCGGGCTGCGGGACAGAATCCGATCCATCCTCCGCATTGCTGCCGGACTCCGGCGCAGAGCTTTCATCCGCTGTACTGCTGGAATCGGATGTGGCGTTTCCGTCCGCCAAACTGCCGGAACCGGATACGCTGCTCTCATCCTGTGCTATGCTTTCCGAAATGCCGGAGCTTTCGGGGATGGATATGTTTTCCGTTTCCTGTGCCGCCAGCGCGGGAAGCAGTGTGGAAATGGACATGAGGCCCACAAGGGCCAGTGATACGATCGTTTTCATTCTGCAAAATCCTCCGTTTCTTCTTCATCTGTTTCTTCTGCTTTGTTTTCTTCTTTGCGCTTCCAGATGAGCATGGCCAGCGCCGTGCCGCACAGCAGCACGAACAACACCGTCCACCAGTCCACCAAACGGAAACGCCATACGAGCGGCTGCGTGAGGAAGAACAATACCACAGACAGTACCGCCAGCACCGCATTCA
>ERZ781275.1847-NODE-1847-length-11446-cov-2.877798_pt1 | contig 11446 bp, 10 predicted proteins | sample MGYA00375853_ERZ781275 | MGnify/ENA primary metagenome ERZ781275 (study PRJEB29790, sample SAMN03653691) | human gut metagenome | host: Homo sapiens | place: USA: Dallas, Texas | collected 2012-07-23 | study: EMG produced TPA metagenomics assembly of the Gut...
TGGCAGGCGATTTCGCAAGCGCCGATCACGAGGCTTTTTTGTGGGATACCCATAGTTCCTCCTATAAAGAGCATGGAGAGTTGTTTATCCTATTGTCATACCGTTTTCTTGTCATGGTATCTTTCTTTTGGAGAGAAGATATCCTGACATATATTTAAAAATCTATAATCATGGAAACATCGTTTGCGATAGCTAGTATAGAGTTGATAACCAACACATATAAAAAGATATTAACAATACAAGCTCTAATACGATGTGCAAAAGAGAATACTCCCAATGTATAAAAAAGAATGGACCTGATTGATCCTCGTGAAAGAGGGCATCCACTTCATTCACCTGTTGGGAGGAAAACAGTATGACGGATTTGGGGATGATGACGGGCAAGGCCGCACTTCGCCTCGCCAAGGAGAAAGCGGCCTGACCAGAGATGAGATAGCGGAGCGCCTTGGCGTGTCACATTCAGTCACCAAGCGTTACTTCAATATAAACGATACGTACATGCCGAGCTTGGAAATGATCCCTCGATTGTGCTTGGCTTTGGGTAACGACATTTTGATGCGTTGGCTGGAGGCTCGTCTCCAAGGCAGAGAAAACTTTTCGCGGGAGGAAATAGAGGAGGAGATGGTGAGCGCGGCGAATGCATTTGAAGAGTTGCGTACCCTCGTGAACGAAGATCCACCTCCTTCCGTGCGGGACATGCAGCACGCCGTCAACAGGCTGATTTTGGAATTGGGGTGCATTCAAGAGATATTGTCCGGGCATTCCTTGCACAGGAACAGAGGGGCCTTGCCACTATGCCCTTGGTGGAAGTTCTGGAAAAAATAACAAAGAAAAAGGGACGCCCGTAGCGTCCCTTTTTCTCCGTCCCCCATTGATTAGCTCTGTTAAGGTGGGCATCCCTTTGCCTTATGAACAAGCTTATCGTGCGGGCCAGTTTGATCTCCTCCACGACGGGCGTAGTACGCTTATCCACGGTGAGGGACGTCAGCGCTTTCCTCCGAAATAACGGACACACAGGATGGTCATGTCGTCCGAGGCAGTGTTGCCGTTGACATGGACGGACACATCGTCAAGCATATGCCGGAGCACACTGGCCGGTTCCCGTGATGGTGAGGAGGCGAGGGCACGGAACATCGCTTCGTTGGAATAGACGTCGCCTTCCGCGTTCATGGCCTCGTTCACCCCGTCGGTGTAGAGGAAGAGGGTTTCGCCAGGCCGGACCACGGTGCGAAGCAAGGTATAGTTCATGCCTTCCATCGCGCCGACCACAGGCCCGCTGATGCCTTTGAGCCATGCCACGCCGTCGTCGCCGAGCCGAAGCGGGGGATTGTGCCCGCCGTTGGCGTAGAGCAGTTCTCCGGTATCAAGATCGAGCACGCCGATAAACAGTGTGACGAACATGCACTTGGCGTTGTCGCGGGCGAGGTTTTCGTTGACCTCGGACATGAGGTGCTCCGGCGAGGGGTGGGAACCCGCCCGAGATCGGATAAGGGTCAAGGTCATGCTCATGAACAATGAGGCGGGCACGCCCTTGTCGGACACGTCCCCGATAATGAAGCACAGGTGCCTGTCGTCGAGCATGAAGAAGTCGTACAAGTCGCCGCCCACTTCCCGGGCCGGGACGAGGCTCGCCGCCAGTGAGAACCGCCCGGCGGCCACGTCCGGGGGCAGGGGCTTGGGCAGGAACCCCATTTGGATTTCGGTGGCGGCGCTGAGCTCACCTTCGAGGCGTTCGCGGCTGGACGTGGCCTCCATAAGCTCACGGACCCGTGACCGGAGGGTTTTATCCATGAACATCAGTGAATTGGCGAGGCTGGCGATTTCTCCGCCGTGTTTGCCGTCGGCGAGGGCGGCCAGCAGAGGCGTTGGACGCGCGTCCTCCATGAAATCCTGTTCAGGGAGCTTGCGGGCGTAATCTCCGAGTTTCGCCAGCGGTGAGGTCAGCCGCGTGACCATAAGAAGCGCCACGGGCAGGATGAACAGCGTAGCGGCGAGGATGGCCGCGATGAGCAGAAACGAAAGCTGTTTGCCGGGCGCGCTGGCTTCGTCGGTGTAAACGACGCCTGTGACATACCAATCGAACGGCTTGACATGGCGCACGAAAAGCAGGGCGTCACGGGACGGCGCGCGCTTGATCAAGGACCTGATCGATGTTTCAACGGGATTTTCCGGTGTTATCGAAGCATTGCGGATATCGGCGATAAGAGTGTTGCCTGTTTTGGGATTGATGCCGGAGAGGGTGGTGTTCATGCCTTCCGGCCCGATTACCGGGGTACCTTTGGAGTCCGTGACGAACAGAAAACCCGAAGGCCCTATCCGTTGTTTTCCGAATTCGTTTTGGAGTTCCCGGATGCTGTCTTCCTTGAGCCGCTGCTGGTGCTCGTCGAGCTTGTCGATGTTGGCCCACAGGCCCACGAGCAGCCCTCCCTCTCCGGGAAGGTACAGGTGCGTTCCGTACAGCCGCTGCTTTTTGTCTCCGGCGTCCCACTGGACGAAACAGGTTGCGGGGAGGCCTTTTTCCGCGAGGGCTCGCATGGTGGGGCCCACGGGCCGGTCTTTGATGTCGCGGAGGAGGTAGGGGTTGTCGTCTTTCTTCAGATCGCCGCGCACGAGTTTGATCTCGCCGCTTGGGTCGATCGCCATGAGGCTGATCCCCTCGGGCAAGGGGAAATTTTGCATGATCTTAAAGCGCTCAGATGGATCATGCACCAGCGTGGTGATGAGTTTCGCCAGCCAGCTGAGGTTATGCTGGAGCGCGACGGCCTGATCCGCTTTGCTGCGGAACAGGATCTGGTAGCGATCCATCACGTTGAATGTCGCAAGGGCAACGGTATTCACACTGCTCCGGCGCTGCTCCTCCAGCATGGTTCTTTTCACGCTATACATGGAGAACAGGCCCACTCCGACAGCGAGCAGGATCAGCGACCCGGCGACGAGCAGTACCAATTTGTTCTTTGTGGACAGGATCATCGTTCGTCTCAGGGCTGGTTGCCACGGGCGCGCGCCCGCCTCGCCGGGTCGCCCCGATCCGGCGTTCTTTGTCTAACATCCTTTTCTTCGGGAAGGAATACGCGTTGCGCACCGGAAAGGAAACCCCATTCATTTTCCGTTCCACGCCGGTGCATGGAAAAGACCGCATCCAAAAACACGGGCTCCGGAACACATTGGAATCTATTGTCCCTGCACACAAGTGTCAAACAGTGATGATTCCCTGTCCGGCGTTTTGGAATCCCGTGTCCGTTTTTTCCGTCTTGCTCTTCTTCCTCTTCCCTTTCACTGCCGGATGGTTGGGGAAAACGGAGCCAAGGAAATCGGGCGATTCCCGTCTTTCAGGAACATTTCGGCCTTATCGGTAGAACTGTTGCGCAGCAGGGGAATCTGTGGCACCCCGGAACCCGTTCTGAAAGAGACGCAGGAACAGCCGGGAGTCCGATGTCCGGCCCTCCCGGGAGACGGCCCCGGAAGGACCTGTCCCGGCGCATTAATGAAACGCCGCCATCGCAGCAGGAAGGAATGGCGTGGACGCATGGCTCGACTGGATCGGTTTTCTGTGTATTGCCCTTGTCGCAGGATGGTTCTTTTTCCGCAAACAGATGGCGGAAAACGAACTTGCGGAGAGGGAAGAGGACGCACGGAAGAACGCTCCGCTTTTCTCCTCGGGCGAGGGGCTTTGCGGGCAGGAAGGGGATGACGGTGATGGCGATGGAGACGGGGATGGGGACGACTGAGCCCCGGCAGGCTTCGGCGGATCGCTGCGCGGCCCGACCAAGAAGTTTTTTTGAGCCAACAGAGTAGGGCCCCCAGGCAAGCGTCCTGCATCCCTCAACAGGGCAAAGGCCCTCCCGGGCTGTATCCGAGAGGGCCTTTGCTGTTTTTCGCACGTCAGAAATCGCTATTCGCGCTCAAGCCCTTTCACGTCGATGCGGTATTTGCGGATCTTCGACCAGAGGGTACTCGGGTTGAGGCCGAGGAGTTCGGCAGCGCCGTCCTGTCCGGAGATTTTGCCGTTGGTGCGGTTGAGCGCCTTGATGATATAATTGACGGTGACCTCGTTAAATGTCTGGAATGGTTCCGCATTGTCCTTGTTCCGCTTGCTGTTCGGCTCCTGCTTGCTCTTCGGGGACGGGAGGTCAAAAGCGCGGTCGGAAGAATTTTCGGAAAGGATGTTCAGGAAATTATCGATAAAGACAGGCTGGATGCAGGAACAGATCTCGAGATGTTCTTGCGTATAATTGTCCACACCCATCGATATCACAACCATAGTAACGCTCGTTTCCCTCAGCATGTTAAACTTCAAGGGAATGTACACGGCCGATGTGTCCGTCTTGTAGACAGAGCGGTGCACGTCGGCGTACGCACAGGTTTCGTGCCCGGTAAAGATTTTTAGATTGCAGGCGCCTTCGCTGAAAAAGTGTTTTTCGGTCCTCAACCGGGTCATGCTTTCCGGAGAAATGGCGAAGTGGTCGTTGATATTGATGGCGGGTGTTTTGTTGCATTCGGCCAGCTTTGTAATGGAACCTTCCACGGATCGGAAAATGAACAAGGAGGAAACGGGCATCATCATAGAGAGGAATACCGCCGCCCTCTTCACGAAGAAGTCCAAAGACGCATCGGACAAAACAGAATTAATGAACTTTTTGAAGATTTCTTCAGGCGAGTACCTCATGGCTCAACCTCTTCCCCTATGCGCTATGTATTTCCTCCATTATAAGATAACCAGCTTGAATGAACGTAGAAATACGTTTTTTACCAGTCTGGTCGCGTTCCGGAAGGGAACGATGGAGGAGAAAGATTATTCTTTTCGTTTTATAATAGACGGAAAAGAAAAACCATCTTTTTTCGTTTTTGTTTTATAAAGCGATATAGGAGGACTATTCTCTTTATAGAGACATATACAACGTCATAGCGTCGAATAGTTACTCGTTTGTCTTTGCAAAGTGATTTTCTGTAGAGAAAAATCGTTATTTTAACGTTTGTTCTTTTTCCGAAATCATATTTTTCTATCTTGCGATAATAATAAGATTATTCCATATGCATTGCCAAAAACAAGTAAGGAAGGGGCAAAGGGCGAAGCGTTCGCAAAGGCAAAAAACGATGTGCGAGGCAGTGTTTTTTTCGTTCATATTTTGAGAGCTCCAACCTCTTGGAGCATGTGTTTCTAGAGGGTTATTTCAACGGCACAGTGGAACTCCATAGAGGCGTTTGGCAAATCAGCAACGGCCGCTTTCCCGCGTTCATGTTTGTGTGCCCGGGGAGATGTTTTCAGCCGAGAGTGTGAAACCACGCGATCTCGATCGTGCCCCGCAAAGATGGAAAAAAACATTAATCCGCCATAAATCGAGTAAAAAATCGCAATAAATGTCATGTAAAGTCTCAATACGTGTATTGAGACGCGAATGCCCGATACCATTTTTCATAGTGGGAAAAGAAGTATCCGATTTTGAGGGATACAGAGCAAAAGCCGGTTGATCCGAAGATCAACCGGCTTTGTTTTCAGCGCCGGAAGCGCGGGGTTTCAAGGGATTGCCGGAAGGCGCGGAACGCGTCCCTCAGCGGCTGTTCACTTCATGGAAGGGGTTACGGCAGCATCCACTGCCAAACGGTGGCCTGGAGGTAGGTCAACACGCAGATGAACAGGGTCATGGCGATGCTGTGCCCGAGGGCGAAGCGGAAGAGGTTGCCTTCCTGCCCGATCATGCCGGTGGCGGCGGTGGCCACGCTGATGGACTGGGGCGAAATCATCTTGCCGGTGACGCCGCCGGAGGAGTTCACGGCTACGGCGAGTTCGGGGGGCATACCCACGGCCTGCGCGGTGGAGCGCTGCATACCGCAGAAGAGGGCGTTCGACGAGGTGTCGGAGCCGGTCAGGAACACGCCGAGCCAACCCAGGATCGGGGCGAAGAACGGGAACAGGCTGCCGGTCTTGGTGAAGCCGATGCCGAGGGTCGTGCTCATGCCGGAGTAGTTCATGAGGAAGGCTAGGCCGAGGATGGTGGCGATGGTCAGGACGGGGAAACGGAGCTGGTAAATCGTGGAGAAGAAGCAGGCCACGGCCTTGCCGAAGCTGTACTTGGGCATGAAGGGCACGGCGAAGAAGCCGGACAGCAGGATGGCGGTTCCGCCCGCGGAGAGCCAGCCGAACTTGAAGAATGCGGCATAGGGGGTTTCGGCGGGAACGACGGGCACGGTGCGGCTGACCATGCCGTCAAGCATGGGCCACGCGAAGCCCTTGGTGGCGATGCTGCCGCTGATGCCGTCGAGGAACGCCTTGAACTGCGGCAGGCCCCAGAAGAACACCATGACTGCCAGGATGATGAACGGTATCCATGCGCGGATGACTTCACCGAAGGAGTAGCCCTTGCCGGTCAGCACGGTGGGCTTTTCGCCCTCGAAGCGCCAGATGGTGGCGGGCTTCCAGAAGCGGAGCAGGATCACGAGGCCGACGAGGGTGATGATGGCGGACATGATGTCCGGCAGAGTCGGGCCGTGATAGTTCGAGAACACGAACTGCGAAATGGCGAAGCAGAGGCCGGCCACGAGGATGGCGGGCAGGACTTCCATGCTGCGCTTGAAGCCGCACATGGTCACGCACAGCCACAGCGGCACGATCACGGACAGGAAGGGAAGCTGGCGGCCTACGATGGCGCTGATGAGGTTGGGATCAAAACCGGACACCTGCCCGGCCACGATGACCGGGACGCCGATGGCGCCGAAGGCGACCGGGGCGGTGTTGGCTATGAGGCACAGCCCGGCGGCGTACAGCGGGTTGAACCCGATGCCCGCGAGCATGGCTGCGGTGATGGCTACGGGAGTGCCGAAACCGGCGGTACCTTCAAGGAAGGCGCCGAAGGCGAAGGCGATGAACAGTGCCTGAAGCCTGCGGTCATCGGTGAGCCGGGCCAGCGAATCCTTGATGATCTCGAATTCACCCGACTCCACGGTCATGTTGTACACCCACACCGCCGTGATCACGATCCAGACGATGGGGAACAGCCCGAAGGCAGCGCCGTTGAGCGTGGAACTGATCGCCAACGAAACCGGCATATTCCACACGGCCACCGCGACGATCAACGCACCGATGAGACCCGCCGCAGCCGCGACATGGCCCTTGGCCTTCCTGACGGCCAGCATGTAGAAGAGGATGATGAGCGGAATCGCCGCGAGGCACGCCGAAGCGACCACGCCGCCCACCGGCGCGTACTGTTGAACCCAAGGCATACGTTTCCCCCTGATAAGGCTTGCGGAGTGCGCCCCACATGCCTGACCGACGGCATTTTCCTGCAATGCCTAGCTGTTGCGGGGCGTATGGCTCCTGTTGACGTGTTGTTCTCTACGCCGAACGGAGGGGGATCGAGAAATGAATATTTTCTATCGGAATTATTCCAAAATGGAATAATTATTTTATCCTGCTTGATTACCACCCTTTTCATGGAGTAAACCGTTTTCGCATCCGCTTGCCCGCAAGGGTGAAAGGGGGCAAAAAACTATGAAAAGGCGTGGGTTAGTTTTCAGGCTCGCGCCCCGGATTATCCATGCGAGGAAGACGACGTGACCGACAACCGGGCCACAGGCTGGAAAATACCATTCTTGTTTTGCGGGGTTATCCTCTCCATCGTCGCTGTGGCGGCGCTTTTCCGGGCACACGCTCCCGAACCGCCCGCCGTCCCCCAAGCGCTGCTCAACGAAGCCAAGGGTATCAGGATCGATCTGGAGTCCGACCCCGAAGGGCAATCATGGAAAGCCCGCATCGCCTCCGCCGCAAGCGGGTTTTCCACGCAGGCGGATAAGGACGGGCGGCTCGGGGAGATCGTCCTAACCACTGCTGAAAACAAACGGTTTGACGCTTCATGCACAGCAGCCGTGCTTATCCGGGACGACGGGCTTCGGGACGGGCTGATGCGGAAAATCGCAAACGCGGCGTCTGCCGACTGCGCATCGCTCCCGTGGGGCGTCTTCGCCATGCACGGAATGCGCGACCCGCAAGCACAAGCGGAAACCTCCGCCCTGCTCACGCAACGCTGGAAAGAATGCCATGAAGGAAGGGAATAGCTAGCATTCACGTCTCATAGGCGAGGCGGCACTGTCCGCCTTTCCGTCCGGCCCAAAAGAAAAAGGGCGGCAAGCCGCCCAAGGTAAAGGAATCCCTGAAAAGCAGGGAGCCCGATGTACTCCGACCCGGCTACAACCTTATGAAGGCTTCGCCGGATTTGTCTCGGTGCCGGACACGAAAACCATGTCGAACTGTCAGGCATGAAAAGGTTCCACCTGCGTCCGCAGACGCAGGAAACCATTGCCGGACGCCGGGCCACAGGAACGGCGTGCAGCCAAATCCCGCAAAAAAACAGGAAATTGGAAATGCCGGAAGCTCATGGAGGTGGTATAGGCCAAAAGGTTTTCCCTGTGAAATGAAAAACGCTCATCAACACTATGCACGGAAAGAATAGATGCTGAATATCCGCACGTTGCAAATACTGGTGGAAGTGGCCCGGCAGGGAGGGTTTTCCCGTGCCGCCCAGACTGTGCACGCTGTGCAGCCCACGGTGAGCAAAGCCGTTCAGGCCGTGGAGGATCGCCTTGGCGTCCGCATCTTCGAGCGGGCCAACAACGGCGTCAGGCTGACCGTCGAGGGAGAAATCGTTTATCGCCGGGCCCTCAACATCCTTCAAGAATTCGAGGCGCTCGAAGCCGACGTCGCCGCCCTGCACAAGCTCGAAAAAGGCGTGCTCCGCATCGGTTTTCCCCCGGTCGCCAGCGGCATCCTGTTCGCGGATCTGCTTTCCAAATACCGACAGCTTTACCCCGGCATCAACATCTCGCTTCAGGAACAGGGCTGCGCCTCGCTGGAACCGATGGTGCTTTCGGGGGATCTCGATCTTGCCGTCACCCTCCTCCCCGTCCCGCCGAATTTTTCATGGCTTCAGATCCGGGACGAACCGCTCATGGTCATCATGCCCCCGGATCATCCCCTCGCCGATCGCAAACGCCTCAAAATGGATGAACTGGCAGACAACGCCTTCATCGGCTTCGAGCAGGGTTTCCTGCTCAACGACCGCATCGAGGCCGTCTGCCGCCAGCGCGGGCTGAAGCTCAATGAGTGCCTGCGCAGCGGCCAGCTTGATTTCATCATGACCCTCGTGGCGACGGGCATCGGCGTCGCCCTCCTCCCCCGCCTCGAACTCGAACGGCGGGAACTCCCCAACATCCACATCGCCCTTCTCGACGAAGAGGAACTCCGTTGGCGCGCCGCCTTCGTCTGGAGACGCGGGGCCGTCCTGTCCTCCGCCGCGCAGGCATGGCTCAAGCTCCTCCCCGGCGGCGAGGAAGCGCTGGCAAGCGAAAGGCTCTCATGACGGCCTCCGGCGCAGAGGCCGATCCGGACGGGACACCGGAAGGTTCGGCATAGACGCCTTTCCAAAAGACGCCACCTTTTTCAGCTCAAAAACCGCCCCTCCGTCCCGGCGTAACCGGGAGCCTCAAAGCCCGTCTCTTCCGGAAAGCAACACGGATAAGCCGACAGCCTCTTCCTTTAAGGAAGCGATACTATCTAATTATTTCAATAAATAACAAACATCCTGCACCAAACAGCTTGGTGCAGACGGCAAAAAGCGTCTTCCCAACGCCTCAAAAAGTGAGCATCGGTATGTTGTGTGAATACAAAAATACCCCTCTCGGTTCGCGCCGGGAGGGGGCTTTTTGTGTTTAGACGGCGTGTTTCACTCTATCCCTGACCTCAGCTCGCTTCGCGTCGTTGAAACGCTCCAGCGTGCCGACAAGGTACCCGGTGATGCGCCGGATACGCTCGAACTTCACACCCTCGCCCGCCTTCCCACCTTCAACGCGGAATCCGTTCCACGTCCTGCCTGATTCGCATTCCCCAAGCCTGCTCATTCCTGCCTCCTCAGCTCCGGGGGCAACTGCCGCCCCAGCCGTTCACTTTCGTAACTGCTCTTGCAGTGTTCCCTCTGCCAGAAGAACAGCCTGTCCACGAGCTTGCGGGGCCATGCCCTCACCCCGTCCCGCGCCCAGCGGTAACAGCGCGAGGACAGGGTTTCGTCCGGCCAGCCGCCGAGGAGCGTATTGAGGAGCTGGTCGACGGCGATCAACGTTCGCTTTCCGTAGGTCATGCTTCTCCCCCGCCTGGCATGGAGATGTTGACGGTGATGCCCTGCACCTCTTCCAGCGTCGTACATGCATCAAGCCGATCTTCCAGTGCCTGCCGCTGGCCGATGATGGAGCCGGAAGCCACGGCAAAGGCGTCGGCCTTGGCGAGTACCCTCTCCACAAGGTCGGGCAGCGGAATGCCCCGTGCCTCGGCCAGTGCCGAAAGAAGCGGCGTTGAAGCCGTAGGGTCGGCGGCATAGGCGCGGGCCTCGGATTCCTGCTTGTCGAACGTGCTGATCTCCCGGTCTGGATAGGTCGCCGTGAGTGTGGCTATGGCCCTGTCCGCAGCCGCGTTGATTTCGGAGAGCTTGGCGGCTTTCATTTCCTCAAGCGTCGGTACGGGCGGTTCATAGGGTTCTTCCTCTGTCACGCATTCAGGATGCGCCTCGGCGTAGGCGAACACGGCGTCCCATTCCCCTGCGAATTCTGCGGCGCAAGGATAGACGTGGTAAGGCATGCCGTCCTTTGTGATGACATAGGAATCATCAGCAGTCCGGTAGATGATTTGTCCGTAATCCATACTTTCCCCCTTATGCGACTCTGACCGCATACCACCAGTCGTGCGGAATGGAAGTTCCGCCAGCGACGGTCATGAAATCAACCTTTCCATTTATCGACGTAATCACTCTCCATGTCCCTCCGCTGGGGACAGTTTGATTGTTGCGCCCGAACCATACTCCCGAGACGGCGGTGGATATGTACGCGCTGTTCGCATAGTTCACGCTGAAATTGGCGGGGTTGTAGACGTACATGTTGACGCCGTCATTGCCTCCCCACAGCCAACCGGGTTGGCCTCCCTGTCCCGCCCAATACCAGATTGTGTCGACGCCCCCTTCCCTGCGGAGGCGATTCGCGGCCCATGCCGTCCCTCCGTTCGCAGGAGCACTTCCGGCGGTATCTGCGTATCCGGCGGTATCGGCTTTCGCATGTATTACACGGCCATCCATATATGCCTCCCCCGTGTCCGGGGAAAAACGAAATGAATGCCCTTGATTGCCACGCGCCCCAGAGAGCACGATTACCCTTCTTCCGCCGTTAACAACCTGTTTTATTTGTATGTCGTTGATTTGGAGAGGGCTATCCGCCACAAGTTCTCTCGTGCCGTCTTCATAAGTCACAGCAGCAAGGGACGTTATATCTCCCCTGCTATTTTTTGAATAGAATTGCGTGTACTTAGCATTATCAGATGCGCGCTGTATGACATCGAACCCGCCCATGACCACGCTGTTTTTGTCGGCAAGAAACAGGCCGCGCTCAGTAGAGGTAGAGGGTGCAGCCCCGATCG
>ERZ781275.1848-NODE-1848-length-11429-cov-2.531827_pt1 | contig 11429 bp, 11 predicted proteins | sample MGYA00375853_ERZ781275 | MGnify/ENA primary metagenome ERZ781275 (study PRJEB29790, sample SAMN03653691) | human gut metagenome | host: Homo sapiens | place: USA: Dallas, Texas | collected 2012-07-23 | study: EMG produced TPA metagenomics assembly of the Gut...
TTCAATATCTTTTCAGCATCGGCGGCCGCCCGGAAAAGTTCACGGGGATCGTCTTCAAGCGCCTTAATCCAGCCCTGTACATAGGCCGCGTGGTTATCGGCGCTCTGCCCGATGCCAAGTTCCACCGAAAGCATCATGCCGCTGATTTTGGCTCTCAGCTCCTCCTTGGCGTATGTCATGGAACCGAACGGGCCAAACTCCCGGTTCAGGCGCGACTCATGCCCTGTCCAATGTCCGAGTTCATATAACGCCGTGGAGTAATACATGGCTTCACTCGGAAACTGTTCTTTTTTGGGCAGATAGATGGTATCCTGATCCTTCTTGTAGAAGGCGCTGGCCTGGCTGCGATTGATGATGGTCGCCCCAGATGCCTCAAGAAGTTTTTCCGCCCGTACCACGTCACATTCGCGTGGTTTTTCGGCCAAGAACGGCGGCAACCCCTCGATTTGTTCGCCATTGAAAACATAGCTGAGAAAACTGCGTGGACGTTCCAATTCCACCGTCACTAGGTCTCCGCCCTCGCCGGGAACGACCTGTTCTTCCTCAAATTTCCAGTAAATAATGGGGGTTCCTTCTTCCCTCTCCTTGACCTGCGCTCCGGCCTCCAGAGCCTGCCGATACGTCATCCATCTGGGATCACGGTGATCCTGCAACATGAGGTGGATCATGTTGCCGCCACGGTAGCGTTTTCCCGTCGTCGAGTTCATGGGGGGCGTACCGTCTCCATCGGCATCAAAAGGCTTCTGCCAGGGGGCTGCCCCCTCCTTCAGCTTTTCAATCAGTTTTTCGGCTACCCGAGTGTAATGATCATCCGCCTTGGCCATATTCCTACTCCCATACAATAAGAGGTTTCAGGGGCGTACAGAGGGTGTCCGTGCTCACGGGGCCGAAGTAGCGGCTGTCGAAAGAAAGGGGATGCTCGGACATAAGCAAAGCCTGATGGTGCAGCTCGACCGCTCCATCCACACGGACGGGGATAGCCTGCTGCCTGGAACTGTTCTTCAGGGGAAGACCATTCACGCGGATGGCATCTCTGGAAAAATCCACTCGGTCGCCGTCCAGTGCCTCAACCCGCTTGATAAGGTAGCCGAACCGACTTGGACAAACGCCATATGAAATAAGCCCGCGATCACGACCAAACCGGCTCACTTCATTATCCTCTGGGCACATGAGGACGAGATCCCCCCAATGTATAGGGCTATACGTTTTCAGGTAGATTCCCAAAGGAAAGCTGCGAGTGGTATTGATGACAAGAATATACTGTGCGGTCACAATGAGCATGACGCCCAGGCTGACGAACTGGAAACTACGCTTCAGGAGCGGATGTATTCTGCGGCTCAACATCAAGGACGCCTCCACAGGTATTCTGTTGGCTGTCGAGGTCAGCCCGTTCTTCCTTGGATGGCTTCGCCTTTTCCGGGGCGGGAACTTGCGTCCGCGCCAACAGGACGGGATCGAGGAAATAGGGCATCTGCTTTCCGTAGATCGCGGGCGTACCGGCCACAAACACCAGCATGGTGCCGCCTTCCAGCATCTTGTCGTCCACAACCTTGGCCTTGGGCATCCGCATAACCTCATCTTCCGTCATAAGCGGGCGGGAGACTTCCTGGAATGTTGTGCTCACCTGCGTATTGAACGGCCCCATGCGTTTGCCGCTCGTCGTCACCTGTTCTTTGATGGCCGTGGTCTGCCCCGCCATTTTTGAGATGTACTGAATGCTTCGCTGGACCATCGGACCGAAGACGATCTGAATATGCGTGTTGGCCGTAATCGTCTGATGTTCCCCATAAATGCCTATGAGTTGATCCATATCCTGGCAGATGAGATAGAAAACAAAACCATACCCTGCCAGAAACGCCAACGACTCCTGTATGATTTCCAGTTTCCCCAATGAGGGAAATTCATCAAGCATCATGAGGAGCTTATGTTCGTGCTCCATCGTCTGGGCCGAGAGGCGACAAATCATGTTGATGAGGATACGTGTCAGGGGGCGGAGACGATCTTTGTCCGTCGGGTTGGTGATGATATACAGACTTACCGGCCTGTGATCCCCGGCATCCATCAAGTCTTTGATCTTGAAATCCGATGTGGCCGTGTTCTTCGCAACCGTTTCGTCGCGCCAGAGAGACAAAAAACTGCGTGCGGTCGAAATAATGGAGCCTCGTTCCTTTTCCGGCGTGTTGAGCATGTCCTGTGCGACATGCGCAACGATGGGATGTGGCGTTTTGTCTTTCCGGCCTTCCTCTGCGCGGTGCCCATACTGCTTCATCCCATTCCAGAATGTTTCGTCGAGCTGGTTCTCGGAAAGCAGCGCGTCAATCGCCGCAAGGGAAGCCTCCCCTTCTCCATTTTTTTCCTTATAGAGAATGTGCAGAATCAACCCTACGAGAAGAGACTGAGAAGACACGATCCAGTGACGCCCCGGCCCGTCCTGCCCCTTGCCGTCTGGATCGGTAAGCATTCCGGCAAGATTCTGTACATCCGCAATCTCGTACTCGGGTCCAAGCCTGATTTCCTGCAACGGATTCCAGCGAACCGATCCTTCCAGCGCCGCCGGTTCAAAACGCAATACGGTCTGTTTCGCACAGTTCGCTCTCCATCCCGCCGTCATCTGCCACAATTCCCCCTTCAAATCTGAAATGACGGCGCTTTGCATCCACGTCGTCAATGTGGGGACGACAAGGCAGACGCCCTTGCCAGAACGAGTCGGGGCCAGTGCGAGGACATGAAGATTCCCTTTGTGGCGTAGGTAATGGAACCCACCCTTCGGGTCGATCCAACCGCCGACGAAGAGCCCTTCAGTCTTCAGGAGTTCCGCAGACTTAATATCTTTCTGGTTTGCCCACCGTGCCGAGCCATGTATTGTTTCCATAGCCCGGCTCGTATTGGAAACGACTGTCTGCCAGAGAACAGCGACGATCAGCATAGCTGCCGCAACCACGGCCCCAATGCTACCGGCACCCGCAAACAACCGGGGGGCCTGGCCGTATCCCTCCATAGCCCACAGAAGAACAGACCACGGAGGATAGACGCCTTGTATGTTCCATCCCAATTCAGGGGCATAGTTCACTTTCCAGGCAACAAACTGTGTCGCTGCCCACATGCCGCAGAGGAGGGCCAATAAAGCCAAAGCCTTGATTACCACCCGTGAGCCTTCCTGTTTGCCGGTACTCATCGGCTATACCCTCTGGATTGTTCTCTAACCTGATTGCGGGCGCGATCTCTCGCTGAGACGAGTTCGAGCATCCGCCCTCTGATGTTTTCCGGCGCGTGTATGGTAAAACGCGAGAAATGCCGTTCGGCAAAATCAAGAAGGTGTCTCAACTCCTTCTCCGTAGGGTTGGCCGGTATCAGAATACGACCGCCCTGCTCCCTGATTCCTCCCGGATACATTCGGGTTCCTTTACCTGTGACCTTTTCAGGGAGTCCGAACGGCAACTTCTCCACACCCACAAGAAACGCCTGATGTTCAAGGCGGTTCCTTGTTTGCAAATAGCTGAGGGAATCAGAGGATTGTTGCCGGGCCTTCGTCTTGTTCCAGTCAATCCATTGTTCCTTTTGCAATTTCTTCTTCAACTTGGCACGACTCAATCGGTACAGAATGATCTTGTTGAGAATCCCGCTCGTCATGTTCTTGATAAGGAGATTGCGGAGCCGGAAATCCTTCATGGCATCACCACGCTGTTCAAGCTGCTCCTGCCTCATCTGCTCACGCTTCTTCTGGCGCTCCGCATCCTCTCTGCGATATGCCTCCCACAACGGAGAATTGCCCGACATGGGCTGGCGCACATACTCTTTCTTTGGAGCGGTCGGGCTCTGGGCGATCCCCTCGAACGTGCCAAACCGCTTTTCCAGATTGGTCTTAGAGAGACTGCGATCAACGGAACTGGCCTTGACGTGTACCTTGCCGGACATAAAGACGAGCCCGTTCCCGCGCGCCTTCAGGGACAAGCCATGCTCGGCCAGTACCTTGCCGAAGGCATCCCAATTCCCCGCCTCCTTCATCTCCGTGAGACAGTTGCGCTGTATCCAGCCGATCAGGGACTCCATGTCCCCGGCCCGCTCCATGTTGATGGCCGCCGTTGGCCGAGCCTGTGTCCGGGAAATATGGTTGTCCGCCGCAAGCCCGAACGCCTTCTCAAGCTCGGTGCAGGCGCGGGCCAGCGTCCTGAAATCCCTGAGCGGTTCATGGATTGTCAGTTTTTCAGGGTGGACTTTGTTGATAGCGATATGAAGATGCAGATTTTCCGTATCGTTATGCACAACGGAAAGCCGCTGGTGTTCGCCGTAACCAAGCTGATCACAAATGTGCTTTTCTATTTCGGCCATTGCCTCGGGAGACGGGCGCTCTCCCTCACGGAAGCTCACAACAAGATGGTAGGTCTTGTCCCCCTTTGCCCTGATGTTCTGCTGCTGTACCGCCAGCATCTCCATTCCCGCCCATCCTGCGTCCTCAGACTCACATCCCGTCACGCGCACTTCCCCAACCCGGCTGCTGCTCCCCTGCGTGTTGGTCAGGTAGGAAATCAGCCGGGTAACGCTGCTTTTCGAGGGGGTGTTCATGCGCATACGACGGGCAATCATTGTTAATCCTGTAAAATTTTTTGAGAAATCAACGCCAGTGAAGCCTGAAGCTCCGTTATTTCCTTGACCGTGGCGCTTGTCAGTTGTTTGAGCTGTAGCCCTGAGTAGCCAATCAGTTTTTCGTCGTTTTTCAGAAGCATCTTGAGGAGCCCGCCAGCACGTCCCAGATCAGCATTGACCTTGCCCAAGGTCTTCACGGCCTGCTGATCAACCCGGTTTTTGATCGGCGTTCCCATACCCGCCTTCCGCAAATATTCCGAAACGCTCATTCCGGCTGTTTCAGCCTGACGTTCGATGTCTTTCCGTTCTTCTTCCGTGCAGTAGCATTTGAGAGGAACTAGCCTGCGTCTTGCTTCCATGCCTTTGGCCCCGCAGGGCAGGATAGTTCCCGTTGAGCACGCAGTGCGAATAAGGGAACCGTGGTGGGGGCGTAGGCCCACACCACCTATCCTGCCCTTTTTTCCATCTGATAAAATAAAAAAATGAATGGAGCAAATACGAAAAAAAGAAAAATGCTTCGCTTGTTTTTTATCTTCTCCGATCTTTTCTTACCTTTTCGTTTCTCCTCCAATCTTTTCCAGATTTTTCGTTTATTCTCCAATTTTTTCCAACTATTTCAAATCTTTTATGATAATTTCTATTCTTTTTTATAAAAATTTTTTCCGCAAAATTCAGCTTTTTACCTGTAGTTTACAAATATCTTGCATAAAAATAACATTTGTGACTATACAAAAATCATTCGATATACCATTACTATGAGGCCAGACATGAAGTCACAATCGCTTTCCGAAGAACTTCTGGCACGATCCACAAAAATCCCGTTAAAACAAGGCTCTAGACATCTCAAAGCCCTGTTTGCAGCCTATCGGGAAGAGATCGGAGACGCACTTCACCAAGGATGGAGCATGTCCCAGATATGGAACGTGCTTCACTCCGACGGCAGGTATCCGGGCTCGTACAGCTCATTCAACCAGCACTGTGCGGAACTTCTTAAAAAGATAGAAAAAACGGCTGAAACGGCTGAAACGCCAGAAAAGGACGAACCAAAGTCCAGCCAAGACTCTCCGGCATCTCCCCAACCGGAAACCTCGCCTCCAGTTCCAAAAGACTGGAGCATCAAGGGTGCCGAGTGGAAGCCGGGGAGTACGAGCGACAAATCACTTTTTTAGAAAGGAGAATAACCGATGGCCCATGTTCACTTTTTCTTGAATCCGAAGGGCGGAACCGGGAAAAGCCTCTTCAGCTATATTATGGCTCAGTACCTCTCCAGCAAGGGGCTCAAAACAACCTGCATCGACTGCGATCCCGTCACACCGACTCTCATCGCTTATGAGGCCCTCCATGCTCTGCGCATTGACATCATGGAGGAAAGCAACATCGAAAAAACAAAGTTCGACAAATTTGTCGAACTGATCATCGCGGGCGAAGAGGACGAACATTTCATCATCGACAACGGTACCAGCTCCTTTGTCGCTCTTGCCGATTACCTTGTCGCCAACGGTATCGTTTCGTTTCTTCGGTCGATGGGGCATGTGGTGACATTCCATGTCATTATTGTAGGCGGGGACAATCTGAAAGGTACTGTGGAAGGTTTTCAGTATATTATGGATAAATTTAAAGGTGATTCCCAAATATTGATATGGCTCAATCCCTTCTTCGGAAAAATAGAAAAAGATGGCAAATCATTCGATCAATTCAGTATTTTTGCTGAAAACAGTAAGTTTGTAGACGCGATAATCAACTATCCCGACTTTCCAAAAGATATGTTTGGGAAATCATTTGCCCTACTGCAAAAAGACAGGCTTACTTTCGCTGAAGTATGTGATGTTGAAAACACTCCCAAGGGATATGATCTGATGACATGCCACCGTCTGGGGATGATCAGAACACAGGTATTCAACATGCTTGATGCGACAAAGGTAATCTGATGGATTCCCTTGAGAATTACCTTCTCGCCGTCATGAAGAAAAACAAGGTCACTCTCGAACTGAATGATCCTTTGTGTGTCCTGCATACGATTCTTTCCAAGTTCGAGGACGACCTCCTTGATAGCCAAAGAAAATGTCTCGAAGCATTCAAAAGCGATATTGAAGCCACCTGCTCCAGTATTGAGGCAACTGAAAAACTCCGGGCTGAACGGGCGCTTTCCTACATTCAGGCCAGCGCTGAAAAAATGCTGGGTGGACTTCCTGAAAGGCTCAACTCAGCCATTCAGCAGGAGGCATTCAAGAAACAGCTCCTCAAATATGCCCTCGAAGCCATTCCCGAAAGAATGGCCGTGCCTATTCCGCAAAAGCTCTGGATATTCGGGGCCTGTCTTGCGGGCTTGAATATTCTTGTTCTCATCATGGGAGTCATTTTACTGTTCTGAACATCAATAAAGGTAATAAGATATGAATTTTGAACACTACCAAACCCTGTTTGTTGGACACGTTCTCAGGCTGCTGAAAGAGCGGGACATGTCAATGTATGACTTCGCCAAACGCAGTGGAGTCTCCCAGGCACGTCTTTCCGAACTCACGCGGGGAGGCAATCCGACTCTCAAAATGATGATCGCCATCGCCAATGGCTTCGGTATCCCCTACACCATGTTTTTCAAGCCTCTGGATTCCGAAGAATGGCAAGCCGTCAGAGCTTCCGTCCAATACGCCACGAGCTGCAAACCAGCCGATCTTCCCAGCGACGACTATGTACGGCTCTCCGACGTCATCCTCCCCTGCCACAAAGCCGCCATTGTCATGGACTGGGGCTCAAATGCAGAAAAAGAAGTGAAAAGACTTATGAAAAAACGAAAAGACAGCGAAAGGCGAACGAAAGAAAAAGAGACTGCCGCCCCTGAAACCGACCCAAAGGATGAACACGATGGAAAATGAACAGAACACCGCTCAGGAAGTCTTCGAGCCCACCATAAGACATGATCCAAACCGAAAGCGGCATTCCTACTACCACGTCCCTCGTCATAGCTCAGGCGTTCGAGAAGGAGCATAAGGATGTATTGAGGGCTATATACAACATGGAATGCTCTCCAGAGTTCAACGAGCGCAATTTTGCGCCCGTTGGGTACAAGGACGCTAAAGGAGAAATACGCCCCGCCTACCGTCTCACCCGCGACGGCTTCGCCTTCCTTGCGATGGGCTTCACCGGCAAAAAGGCGGCAGCATGGAAGGAACGTTTCCTTGAAGCCTTCAATGCGATGGAAGCGGCCTTGCTCCGACAACGCCAGCGGCAAGAGACGCCCCCCAAAGAACCGGAACAGCCCGCCCCCCGGACATGGGAGAAGCCCGAGTTCTTCCGCTCCGCACGAAAGCTCACCAAGGCCCAGGCGGAATCCCTCCTTGGTGTCCTCAACATGGAATGCCTCCTCCAGAATCGCCAGCCTGAAGACGCGCTCAAAGAATTGCTCACGTTCTTCCATCTCTCCAGTTTGGAAGACCATGCGCCAGTCCGACTACCGCCATGCCGTCTTTTCCGTGATGAAAAGAATGCTTCAGACCTCCGGCAAAACCTCGGAAGAAGTGCAGGCATCCCCCCAATATGTCGCCGCCATAGGCGAGCTCATCAATTTATGGAACCACTCTTCCGACTTCACCAAAAGCGATATCCGAAACTACGTTCAGAACAAATGTGGTCTTTCAATGCGTCAGTCTTTGCCCTTGTCAGAGTGGCGGAAGTGCTTAAAGTCTCTCCTGCTGAGCTTATGGCCCGCGTGGAACAGGAAATAAAAAAAGAGCCTGCCAAGCCTCAAAAAGAGACAGGAAGGCCCAAAGGCTGACCTGCGTGCGGCTATGCCGCTTCGTCTGCATCGGTTGCGTTTTAAATCTGCTTCGGCTAAATTCATCCCTCAGAACAGAATATTCTTTTGGGGTCATGACTAACACAGAGGTAATTCTCTGCACATTTTTAGGACGATTTTATACAAATCTTCGTGCCTATGGTTATTAAACCGGAACTCACACCCTTTCAAATAGAAATAAAAAGGTAGCCGCGCCAGCCGTCAGAATGGATAACACTTTCCGGATCTACGCGGCCCTGGATAATGTCTTGTAAGGTGGCTCGAGAACAATCCGGCACGATTTCTGTGTAAACACGCCCCTGCCTTTTGAAGAGGTCAAAAACTATGGTTTTTCCTCTGGCTCCACGGCCTCGGGCGCCTTTAACGCGCCGAGCGCCAAAGTAGCTTTCATCAGCCTCAATTTCGCCGAAAACTGGCTCAGCTTCACAGGCAAGGGCTATTCGCTCTCGATTCCCTGAAGCAATCTGTTCGCAGTGTTGCGGTTTAGCCCTGTACCTGGGTGAGTTGAGTGGCATTTAAAACCACACAAAAAAGCCTAACAAACTGGCGGAATTTTGCCTCAGAAATTTTCGAACGGCGAATATACTTGTTTTTCATTGCCATGATTAGCTTTTAGACCCTTATTGGCCTCTGTGCTAGTCATGCCCCTTCTTTTTTGTCACCTACGGAATGATAGCAGAGTCCGGTTTATTGCGGCAGTCTTGAAAACTGTTGATGTCGTAAGGCGTCCGGAGGTTCGAATCCCTCTCCTTCCGCCATCAAACAAAATACTTTCATCTGACAATAATTGTTCATAACAAATTTTAGGATATAGGTCTCAAATAAACAAGTACAGTCATGCAAAAAGACTCAAGGGCAACGTTTTTATATAAAAGCTGTATTCAGTAAGAAACAGTAATTTTTCAACACATTTTGCAACTCATATTGATGATATTCTTCGTTAGGTGAGTTTTTATGCTTTTAGTTTAATCGACAAAAATGAGAGAATGCAATGCAAGTAACGCTGCAAAACATAGGCTTAATAAAAGAATCAACAATACTACTTGATGGTCTTACTGTCATTACTGGGCCAAACAACTCAGGTAAGACTACTGTCGGAAAGGTAGTATATGCTTTGATTGATGCTGTTTCCGATTTGCACAACAAAGCACACGGGGATCGACAAAGATATATCTCAAAAAGAATAGATGCTGCTTTGGGGAGTTTAGAAATACTGCGCTTTTTGGGAAGATTTCCAACTCAGAATAAAAAAAAGCTGCCTGAATGGGCCTTTATTTATGACCATAGGCGTGGTGGACAGAGACGTATTAAATATCAAAATGATATGGATTCATACGCACACAAGATTTATGACGATTTACAAAAAATTAATGTTAGTTCATTTGTGGACAATGAAGATTTATCCCAAAAATATAGCATATTTAATTATAGCAATAAAGATATACCGATTAAAAAAATGCTTCAAGAGCAAATAAATAAAGCAACGGCTATTCTTGAAAACCTTTTTGCAAGCATAAATAGAGATCCTGAGCTTATCGATTACGCGCGAGCAAGCATCAATAGAACTTTGGGCGTTGAATTTGCTGGGCAAATACAACCCGTTGGTAAGAAAGTAAGAAATTCATCTATACGTATGCTTGAAGGTGAAAATGTATTTTTTTCTATTGAAATAGTTTCAGATAAAGTAAAAAATACAAAAGCGCCAATATTTTTTGGGGTGCCTTACAGCCAAGCGTACTTTATTGATAATCCTTTTATCCTGGACTCTGCAGATCAGCATTTTATAAAAGAGTTGGAAGATGTGCAGGATGAAAGTTTTTTATATACAGACAGAATATTACGTCACGACGAAGCTCTAAAAAGCATTTTGCGAAAAGGAAATACAAATACTCTTTTTGAAGAAACGATAATTCATAAGAATATACAAATAATAAAAAAAGAACTGGATAAAAATATCCCTGGAAAATTTGAATTTGGAAACGACGGAGAGTATTACATACAGAATGGTCACAAGCTAAAAGTTTCTAATATGGCAACAGGTTCAAAAATGTTTTCTATCATCAAACTCCTTCTTGAAAAAGGAAGAATTGATGAAACAACTATGTTGATATTGGATGAACCTGAAACTCACTTACACCCAAGCTGGCAAAATGCTTTTGCAGAAATTATTATTCTGTTAGTAAAAAAGCTTAATGTTAATATTTTGCTGACTACACATAGCTCAAATTTTATGTTGGCTATTGATGCTAACATGCGAAAACATGATATCTCATCAAAGACAAACTTTTATCAAACAAAATGTCTCGAAGATGGCTTTGTGGAGTATAAATGTGTAAATGAAGATTTAGGTAAAATTTACGCAGACTTTTTGCAATACTTTTCTGATGTCAAAATATTGAGAGACTCATTTCTACCTCAAGGTAATTAGTCGTGGAAAAACAAGATCTTTTGCAATATGCGTCTGAACACTGGGAAAAATATCTCACAACTATAACTAAACTATCAAGAATGGCTCAAGAAGAACGTTCAAAATCTTTGGTTGTTGACGATAATACTAGACTTTATTCATTTGATGCTATCTCAGCAGATTTTTATCCTGAAGACGTTAGGCCTACTTCTGCGGATGCATTATATTTTACAAAGAAAGGAATTGGTTTTGTCGAATTTAAAACAGGATTTGTGCAAAAGATTTCAAAAGTCAACTTTGACAGAAGCAAAGCCAAATGTTCTAAGATAACTCATGAGGAGTATGTCTGCAAGGATTATTGGGATATATTTAAAAAAAAGCAAGATCACGAACAAAAGATATTAGTTGAAGCTTTACGGTTAAAAGCTATTGAAAGCTACATAACACTTGAGAAAAAATTGCTTCCAAGAACTAAATTCCAAGCTGACCTAAAAAAGATTCATAAGTGTTTGACTATAGTTATCGACATGGAGCCCGTTGCAAATATGCATGAAAATCTAAGTGCCCTTGCGGGGGTGAGCACGGACGATGATGCCCCTAAGCAAAAAATAGCTGCCGCCTTGCAGCGTTTGAAGTGTCGTGGAG
>ERZ781275.1850-NODE-1850-length-11416-cov-7.252179_pt1 | contig 11416 bp, 8 predicted proteins | sample MGYA00375853_ERZ781275 | MGnify/ENA primary metagenome ERZ781275 (study PRJEB29790, sample SAMN03653691) | human gut metagenome | host: Homo sapiens | place: USA: Dallas, Texas | collected 2012-07-23 | study: EMG produced TPA metagenomics assembly of the Gut...
GTTTCTTTCTGTTTTTTCTTCATTTTTACTGTCCACGAAACCGGGAAGGGCACAAGCAGACCAAACTGAAGCTGTTCCGGGTCGGTCGTCCGATTCCAGCGGCAATCGTCAAACTCCAGCGTTTCTTCCTGGTCCTCAATATCCCTTCCTGTTGCTGAAAGCACAGCTGTATTCTCCTGCCGTTTTGTCCGCAGCAGGACAAGGCTGCCATCTGCTGCACCGGAAAGGCCATTCGTGCCGGACAGCCGGTTAAACGGATCCTCATCCGGCAACTTGCGCAGATGATGGATCGCCAGCAGACAAATGTGGTACCGGTCGGCAACACTTTTAAGTGCTGACGCATCCCGGTAATCTGCCGCATAGGACATCCCACTTCCCGACTCGATACGCACCTTCTGCAGCGTGTCCAAAATGATCAGCCGGACGCCGGGGTGTTCCTCCAGTGCCCGTTCCAACTGCTGCTCCAGCCCTTGTCCGATGGGAAGAGCCTGCCCGCAAAGGTATAGGCCGGCAGGGGCAGTCTGGGTCAGACGCAGCGCGCGGGAATGCAGTCGTTGGGGGCCGTCCTCCAGTGCGAGATAAAGCACCTCGCCCTGTTGCGTTTTCCTCCCCAGGAAAGGTGTTCCTGTGCACACCGCCAGGCAGAGCTGCAGTGCCAGCCAGCTTTTGCCCACCTTGGGCGAACCGCCCAGAATGTACAGTCCCTGTGCGAAAAGGCCGTCTACCAGAAAATCGATAGGTTCCAGCGGCTGCTCAAACAAAGTTTGCATTGTATACAGATTTAAGTCTTGGGTCATCGCAACATCCTCTCTCTGTTTTGTCAAATTGCTTTTTGTACGTGCTGATTGTTCTGCTCCACATACCTCCCTTTTTTCATTTTATTTTGAAGAAGAAGGGCGCCAAGGATGGATTTGTAACGCCGCTTCTTCAAAATCGACCGTACCTGCCTTTACTCCCGTCTCATCCAGCAGTGATTCCAGGGTTCCTTATGCAGGATTCCTTTGTCAGGTAATCCGTCAGGACAAGGAACCCTACATGTAGGGTTCCTTGCCCTGGTTGTATGTGTCAGGCTGATTGGCAGGGGTTTGGGTTCTCCCAAGGCGAAATGCGTTTGGATATCCAAACGCTATGCTTGCAAAATCAGTCACCCGCCGGGAGAGATATTTTGCGGGGATTCATCCATCTACCACCCCTTATAAGCATAGCAGAATGCGAGTACTATAAACGGGATTTTAAGCCAGGTTTATCATTTCTCCGAGACACTTTTCTCAGCTTGTTTCAGTCGAAGATCGTACTGATATTATTTTGCTGGAAGTAACAATGGGTTCCTTATATAGGGTTCCTTGTGCCGGATTCGGCAGCACCCCAGGGTTCCTTATGTAGGGTTCCTTGTGCCAAGTCCAGCGGGCTTTTCAGGGTTCCTAAAAAACAGCCTTATCGGCTATAAACCCTCTTAAAGCCATCATAAAAGGGAATCCACACCGCATTTCTCCGTTCAAACATCCTTCAAAGATACAATTTGTGATACAGCTGAGATATGGCGCAGAAGGGGGGATGAGAAAAGAAACGCTTGGGATTGCCACATGGCGATCCACTTTTAAGCTGCTGTGGATAGCCGGTGATCCATGTGGATTACCAACAACAAGTCCGGCCCCTTCCGAACGCCCACTTTTGTGCCGCAGTTTCATGATAAAGGTCAAATCTGTCAGATTTTGCAAGGTTTGAGAAAAAAATTCAAAAAGATCCGTATGAACAAAGGCTTCGGGCACGCAACTGCTACCCTTGCCAAGTGAAACGTTCCGTACTACACTAAAAACAAAGGCGACAAAACGAGCAAAGGAGGCGGGCCATGCTCACGGTATTGATCGACGCAGACGGCTGCCCGTGTTGGCGTCCAGCTGAAATAACCATTTCAGGCTCAACAGAAATCACCAAATGTAGATCAATTAAAAAGACCAAACAACCCAGATTCCAATCTGGTTACTCCTTCGCCATTACCGACTCAACCGCAGGTATCTTGCCGGTTTGCAAAGAAACTGTCTCCAGCTTCTTTCCCCGGAAACTTTCACCACGCAGCTTAAACACAGTGGCATCGTCAAAGATGCGGTCCAGCGTACACAGCAAGGTAGCGTCTTCCTCGAAATCCTCACGCCAGAGAGCTGGATTCTTGTTGCTGGTAAAGATCATATTGAAACTGCCTTCTTTGTTGTAACGCCGGTCAATCAGGTCAAAGAACAGCCTGGTATTCTCCTTGTCAAAGGCACAGTGGCCAATCTCGTCAATAATCAGGCAAGAGGGGCGCACAAGGCCATTGAGACAGGAATCGGTCTTTCCACAAAGACAACTCAAAAATTGCAGGTACTTTTCACAGTCAAACTGCCATTTCCCTGTGGGGAGGTGCGCTTGTATGAAAGGGAATCCGGAAGAGAGAGCCATCGCGCTGGGCGAATATGTCGCAGAAACAGGCGCAACCGTCCGCAGTGCCGCAAAACAGTTCGGGATCAGCAAGTCCACAGTCCACAAGGATTTGACAAAGCGCCTGAAACAGCAGAACCGCGCACTGTATGACAGTGTGCAGCAAGTTCTCCGGCGCAACAAAGAAGAGCGTCATCTGCGCGGTGGTCTCGCTACCCGTCATAAATATCATCCGGAAATTTAATGACATTTCCGATACATTCGTCACAGCTTATTGTTCGCATAAAACAAAAAAGAATCATCCGCCCGGTACAAACTGGCAGATGATTCTTTTTTGTCTTTTCGCGTTTTCTGCATTCTTTAGCGCTCGAATACTCACCCGCTAAACCAAATTATACAGCAAAAACAGCGTCAATTCGTAGAATTCAACTAACAATCTTCGAGCTATGCGTGTTGCTTTGTTTTTCCTCCTGTTTTTTTCGTGATATACAGGATTTTTGCACGCCTCAGTTCCCAAAATTTCACATAAACTCTTTTGCGTTGCATCAAATACCGGAAGGAAAGGGGTACATGGGGGTCACCCATGTTTTCTGTCCCGCTCACTACAATTTGCATTTGTAATTGGATTCAAAGCATTCAATCATTTTGGTATACACCTCGGGCATAACCGCAACGCCCGCGCCCGGTATTTCAACATTTACTCGTATACATGAGTTGTATCTGCGGGGATGCATCTGTCCTGTTTGACTGGTAAATATTATATATATTATGCGCAGAGCCTTTTGTGCCGACTGGAAGAGATGGAGTGGCGGCCGATGATAGGTAGCCTGAAAAAGACGGTACAGTACGCGCGCAAACAGTAATCGCAGATGGAGAATTATCTACAGGACGCGCGGTGTCGGATTTCCAACAAACTAGCCGAAAACGCAATCCGTCCGTTTATGATCGGACGGAAAAAGCTGGCCGTTCAGCGGCACTGTGAAGGGGGGCAGTACTGTTGTTTACAGCCTAGTGGAGATTGCCTGCGCAAACGGTCTATACACATTGTACTGTCCAATCTTCCGGCCACTGATTTTTGTCATGTCCCCCGAAAGCTTCCACTGAGGATAGATTATAAATTTAGAGCCGGTTGCTGTCAAAGGTATAGTTCAATTGGGCGCATACATTAGCTATCAGATATAGTGCTGATATATGTCTTTATCCGTCAGACAGCACCCCTGTGCACGAAGGCTAGTCTGAACAACGGCTGCATCAAGCATAGAAACTGGTGTTTCGCTCTGAACTGATATAGCTGCCATCGTACCTGCCGCCTGGCCGATGGCTATCGCGATATTCATCACGCGGTAGGAGGCATGGGCGCGATGAGAGCCGCTGATGCAGCGTCCGCAGAGGATCAGATTCTCGACATACAGCGGCTGAAGGGCACGCATCGGAATATCATAAGGCTGCGCCGTGTGCGGACACCCGTCGGTTTCTGCCTGACCGCCGCCGCTTGGATTGTGGATATCAATTGGGAAATTGGCATGATGAACAACAACGTCCTCAAAACGGCGTCCGGCCAGCAAATCCCCAGCGGTAAGTAGGTAATGACCTGCGATGCGCCGGCTTTCACGGACACCCAGCGTGGATGCGCTTGTTCGGACGCGAATCCGAGAAAAGCCCGGTACTTCCGTGCGCAAAAACTCATTGATCTTCTGTATCTGGCGGCGTAGTGCAATCTCTGCACACTCGGCATCCCCATCGTTCAGTATGCACACTCCGTTTTCCTGCGTCGCATTGACCAGACGTTCTCCAGGAATGTCCGTTGCATAAAGACGAACAATAGATACATTCTGCGGGAGTCTGCCATCCTGCGCAGCCTGCCTGCAAAGAGACAGATATTCGCGTCCGTCCGAAAGAGCAGTGTAATGTTCTTCGTGAGTACAGACCAAAGTGCAGTCTGGATCCACACCGTCAATCGTGTACATCAGCGACGAGGGCTGCACAAGCCCATCCTTATCGCGTCCAACCATCACTTGTGCACCAGCCATGGCGGATACATAGCCGTCGCCAGTCGCGTCGATAACAACCCTGCTGCGCATGAACATGATGCCCTGTTGCGTCAGCACCAGAACGCCAATCACGGCTCCATCCTCCACAATTGCATCCACGACGGGCGTTTGCAGGCGGAAGGTCACGTTTTCTCGTGCCAGCCACTCTGTCAAAATGCCCTTGGCCTCTTCGCAGTCGATACCTGTGGAGTCATCTCTGCTATGCAGCATGCGCACCATTTCGTCCCGGATGGTGCCCGGCGCAATGCTGCCCATAATCGTGCTGACGTTGCCCAGAGTCAGGCAGCCGCCGACTGTACCGTAGCGCTCCAGCAGCATCACTCGCAGCCCGAGCCTAGTTGCTGTCACCGCAGAGGCAATACCTGAGGGCCCTGCACCACATACAATCACATCCCATTCGCTGTGCAGGGGTATTTCTTTCCTGTATTCCATACTGACCTCCTGTTTCTCAAAAGGGTGCCGACGGGTTCGGCACCTTAAATTTGTGCTAATTGCTCCTGCTCTGCATTGCAGGCATCCTTACAAGCCTGACCGCCCGCAACCAGCCTCTCTCTGGTAAAGACATCATGTTCCTCAACATTCTCGACGTCGGCAGAGGCAATCTGAGCAGCTGCAGCTTTTGGGGGCTGACCAAGCCACTTTTGTTAAGAATGCGGGACACCATCGCAATGAGATCTCTCGCCTCAGCGGCTGCATCACAAATCGAAAAAGCTATTCATTATAAACTGGCCTGATGCTGTGTTACCTTACGCATATTGTATTTCCACCCGTATGTCCTGGGCGTAGTTGCCAAAATTTTTTCCGAACAGATTCATTCCGCCCACATATTCCGCTTGGTCGCTCACACCCAGTTCAAAGGAAAAACTGTATCCAGACTGCAATTCCAAGTCCTTTATCGTCAGACTGCTTACCTTCTGCCCGTTCAGCTGCACACCATTCTCGTCAATGTACAAAACCTTGAGTTCTCCATACTGGGTATTGGAATTCGACCACCAAGAGGGATTGTTGATGCCTTTTACACCGCCGTAGTCGCCCTTGACGCGGAACTGTGTCAGATCATGACCATTGAGTTTCAGATAGATGTCGGAAGGCCAGTCATTGTTGTAGCCGGGTGCTTCGGCACAAACCTCAAAGCTGATGCTGATGCTTTTTATATTCTCCCCCTGCAGCGGTTTGTTGGAAATACGATAACGGAGATATCCCCGTGAAAACCAGATTAGCTGAGCCTCCACATGTTCCGGCTCCAAAAAGCAATAGGGGGTATCCTCTATATCCACATGCTGGATGTTGTTTACAATCCCGCAGGGTGGTTCAATATTTGCCTCACAGTAACAGCCGATGGGAATATTCAGCAAGGCAGGCGGTTTACTTCCCACGTTCCCAGCCGAAGCAAAAAAGTCAAATTCTACTTTGTCTACACGGATCCCACATATTTTCTGAGCGCCGTGCATCCCTGGCTTGGGAATAATGGTGATAAGGCCTGCCTCCTGCAGAATTTTCGTATGCATGCTGATTGACGACAGAGATATGTACAGTTCCTGCGCCATTTCTCCCATCGTCATGGCCTGCCGAATCAGTAGCCGCAGGATTTCCAGCCGCACCGGCGAGGATAACGCCTTTGCAATGCTGTAGGTTCTGTTAATATCCGTAAGGTCAAGCCGAAACGAATGCTTCCCATGCGAATGTTCCATCTTCCATCATCTCCCGTTAAACTTTTCCGCCTGACATATTCAGTCTGTTTTTATTATAAAGCAGAAAAGTATCCGGTCAATTCACGATTCTCCCTCTCGTCCACGCCTTTCCCCTCTGAAGGCGTCGCCAGCCTTCAGTCAACGGATCATGCGTCCGAAACATCGTTCTTATCCCTGACTCGCACTGCGCCGGCGCCCTTGTGCACGGATCAATATTTTTTTCATGGCTCTCCAGCAAATCAGGACCATATTATGATGCCGTCATCCAGTTCAATGCGTCCGGTTTCCCGCTTGAGACTCTCCGTGTGCCGGGATCTTTGCGTCTTTGCCGGAGAAGAAACCCAGGAACTGCCTCATCTGCCGCATCCGCGCCGAACCCCGTCCTGCAATCACCATGTCTATAACACCGTAAAGCTACCGCTGAAGATTGCCTGAAAGCAGCGGTGCGAGAGATTTCACAAAACTGCATTTCATACTACAGATTTGCGGGGCAGGCCATCGGGGTGCCGCAGCAGCAGCTTTCCATGGTCAAAAACAAGCGGCGTAATGTACACCTGCCTGTCTTCACTGGGGCAATTGTAGTGTGTATGCGCGTGGTACACATTATAATACTGGCCATCTTCTGCTTTCACCACGCTGTTATGACCGGGCCCTGAAACGGTATCCGATGTCTGCAGGATCGGATTACCCGGATACTTTTCAAATGGCCCCCAGGGGCTGCGTGCTACTGCATAGCCGATCCCGTAATAGGGTGACTGGTAATAGTTAGCGGAATACATCATATAATACAGCCCGTCATGTTTCATGACAAACGGCCCTTCATTCCAATACTGGTGATTTTCCGGCTGGCAGCGCTCCCACGGCTGCTCCGGGCGCAGGATCATTTTGGCTTCTCCCTGTATCGATACATGATCCCTGCCCAGTTCTACCACGCAGATCTGTGCCTCCCGGTCGCCGTTTACGAAATGGTTGGAGCCCGCAATGGAATAGTACAGGTAAGCTTTTTCTCCGTCTTTCAGCACATTGGCGTCCAGCACGCCGTACCCAAAGTCAAACATGGGCTGCTGGTCATATACATCTTTAAACGGTCCCTGTGGATGGTCAGCTACCGCAACGCCAATCCGAAGCTGTTCGCCTGTATAGATTTTCCAGTGCGCAGTATAGTACATATAAAATTTGCCGTTAAATTCATATACCTCAGGAGCCCAGAACATCGAGTTTCCGAAACTCCTTTCGGTTGCCTTATAGCAAAACACTGGCTCACTCCAGCCGTCCAGATCCCGAGATGTCCAGCAATAGAATCCTTGCACATGGCTGGTTGCGTACATATAGTATATTCCGTCCCAGTACAGGACATATGGATCTCCGATCTTATCGATCGGAATAGGATTGTGAATCTTGATCATAAAAAGTCCACCTTTTGTCAATATGCGGCTTTCCTTACAGGAAGTGGGGCTGCCGTACAGGTACAGCAGCAGGGTTTGCAGCATATCTGTACGAATCTGCGTACAGGCGCTGCCCTCATGCAGGCTGGCGACATTCGTACAGCCTTTCCCGCAGGTTTCTTCGTGACAGCGGCAGAGCTTATATCATCCTGCAGCCTGCTGCTGTACATGTGGCTTGCTATCCAGTTCGCCCGGCTGATAATCGGGTAGGCCTTTTTTGCCCAGACGATTCTGGTATTGTTCCAGAAGCTTCCGGCAGGGATCAAAGCCATGACAGGGGCGTACAGATTTCCCGACAGCAGCCGGGGACTGATGGATATACCGCATGAGCACGAATGAACGCAATGGATTTTCTGCACACCAGTGGCTGTGGCAGTATTCCTGATTCGGACCGGCAGAGACATACTCCGACATTATATGCGGCATACAGGCCCGTGGCCGTGGTACGGCGAGACGGGCAGCACAGCGATGTGGAGCAAGCAGTCCGTGGAAACCGCACGCCCTGAGGCGCAAGTTTTACATGCGCAGGTCCGCGTATGCCATATCGTCAACCGTGTCCGCAGCAAACCTGGTGATCGTTCCACCACCAGTAAAATTATCCTTTTTCGTGCTTCATTTCTCACTTTGTGGCACTGTCCAGCTGGCCTTCAATAATGTACCGCTGCAGGAATAGGTACAGTACGATAATTGGCAAAATGCCAATCATGCACGTGGCGCAGGCCCTGGCCACATTGTTGACCCCGTTCATGGTGCTGAAAGCCGATTTGATCACCAGAATAATGGTGTGCTTCGGCTTTTCCTGCAGCAGATACAGCGGCATCAGATACTGGTTCCAGCATCCTGTGGCCACAATGATCAGCCGGGTCACCGTAACAGCTTTCAGCTGCGGCAGGATAATCCGGAAAAAGGTCTGAAAAATATTGGCGCCGTCAATCATGGCCGCTTCGTCTAGGGCGACGGGAATCGCAGTGACAAAATTGGCATACATGAACATGCAGCCGGGAATACCGCCTGCCGCCAGCAGAAAAGCCAGACCGGCCAGGTTGTTTACCAGGCCCAGACGCGTCATCAGCGAATAGGTACCCACCAGAAGTGCCACAGTCGGAATCATCATGACCGCCATGCTGCTTTGCTGGATAAACTTAGTCAGGCGGGTGTTGCTCCGGGCAATCCCGTATGCGCCCAGTGCAGATACTGTAATTTCCACCACAACGGTGATCGCCATCAGGATCAGTGAGTTTTTGAAACCGTTCCATACAGAGCTGTCGCGCAACACAGCAATATAATTGCCCAGATTGATCACCTGAGGCATGGCAAGTCTGGAACTCAGATCATCAATACTGCGCAGCGACATGTTGAGCAGCACATACAACGGGAACAGATACACGACAGCCAGAATCAGCGCCGCAATATACAGCGCGGGATGCTTCTTTTTCGTCCGGAAAAGCGTAGTGCCCGACAGTTTCATCAGTACTGCACCTCCTTTTTACGGAAAAACAGATTCACCGGGATTGTGATCAGCAGGATCATGAAGAATGTCACAATGCCAATTGCCGAGGCATAGCCTGCCTTTTCGTCCGTGAAATAAAGCAGCGACACATAGTACGACAGAGACATCGACTGCCGGTTGGGACCGCCCATCGACATGGATACGATCACATCGTACATTTTGAATCCGCCGATCAGGTTGGTCACCACGGCGGTGGTGATGGAAGGCATCAGCAGCGGCAGCGTAACGTGGGCAAACTCCTGCCATTTTCCTGCACCATCCAGGCGGGCTGCCTCCCGGTACATGTTGGGGATGTTCTGCAGACCCGCCAGGTAAATGATCATGCACAGGCCCATGTACTGCCAGGAGTTTACAAGCGTGATCAGAATGACAGCCGCCCAGCCCGTACCCATCCAGTACACCGGCGCGATCCCGAACCAGCCCAGAATCTCATTGATCACGCCGCCGTCATACTGGAAGAAATAGTACAAAATCTGACCCATCAGAAAACCGGAGATCATAATGGGAAGATACAGCACAGCACGCAGCACATTGCGGCCGCGGAATTTGCGGTTGACCAGCAGTGCCGCAGCGAGGCCCAGCAGATTCTGAAGCAGCGTGGAACCAAATCCGTATACCAGTGTATTGACAAATGAACGCCAGAACATTTTGTCGCTCACCAGTCCGATGAAGTTGTCAACCCCGATAAACTTCATGTTCTGCGAGTACCCGTTCCACTTGAAAAAAGACAGACGGATCGCGTTGATCAGCGGAAAGCCGATAAATGCAATCAGCAGCACAAGCGCCGGTATGGTCAGCATAATGTATTGTCTTTGTCGTTTTAGCACTGAAACGCCCTCCTTCTGGAAAAAGGGCGGAATAACCGGACCGGCTATTCCGCCATTTTTTGCTCAGTTTCACATCATCAGCCGGCTTTGGCAGCCTCATACAGATCCTGATAGTTTGTGCGCAGATACTCCAGCACACTGTCCTTGCCGGCTTCACTGTGATCCGCAATGAACTGCTGCACCGCAGTGTCGAAAACCGACCACATGCCGGAAGGCATGTATTTGCGGTCCCACAGATTCTCATACAGAATGTCGTCGTCCGCGCATTTTTCCTTCATGTCCATGAACAGGCGCAGGCCGTAGCTGTCAGACAGTTCCACCGCGGATTTCAGGCAGGGGTTGGAGCCCACTGCATTGGTAAGCTTGATCACGTTTTCGGGCCGCGCCATGAACTCCAGAAACGCCTTGCAGGCTTCCACATTGGGGCTGTCTTTCCAGATGCCGAAAGCCTCGCCTTCGCCTACACCAACAAACAGCTTGCCGCCTTCTGCCGAAGCAAAGGAGGGAAGGAATGCATACTGGCCTTCCGGATTCAGCTGCAGGCAGCCGGTCAGGAACTGAGGATCGTTGCCAGGCCGGAACGCAGACTTGTTCTGCGCAAACCGCTCCGCGGCAGCATCGGATTTCAACGTGGCATAATCTTCAAAGAAATAACCATTGTCCAGCCATTCTGCATACATATCCAGGAACGGGCGGAAAGATTTCCAGTCATAGGTGCCATCCAGCATTGCGGCGGAGTCTTCCGCCTGTTCGCCCTCGTAGCTGACCCAGGTGCCGGCAATATTGGCCGGCGTGCCGGCGCCAATGGACGCGCCGATCGGTGTGTATCCGGCTTCCTTGATTTTGGCGCAGGCCTCGGTGAACTGTTGCCAGGTTTTAATCTCATAGGGATCCACACCGGCCGCTTCGCACACTTCCAGATTGACCAGCGTGCCGTTGACCAGTTCGGAAACCATCAACACGTAAATCGAGCCGTCCTCATCCTGAATGACGCCCAGTGCGGAGTTGTCATAGTCCGATACCCAGGGTTCATCCCGCAGATCCAGCAAATACTCCTTGTAGCGCAGAATGGACCAGCCGTGCGTTTCAAAAATATCCGGCAACGAATTGGAGGCCATGCGGGTCTTTATGGTGTTTTCGTAATCGTCGCCGTATTCGGTCACGGTTACCTTGCAGCCAGTTTCGGCTTCAAAGTCCCGGATGATCTCAGCGAAGACGTCCGAGGTTTCACCCGTGAAACGCTCTGCGATTTCAATGGTCGTTCCAGAAAATTCGCCGTCTGCTGGCACAGAGCTGCTGCCCTGTGAAGGCTCTTCACCAGTATCCAGTGAAACGCTGCAGGCGCTGAGAGAAACTGTCAGGCAGAGTGTCATCAATGCCGCCAATAGTTTTTTCATGGGTAAACCTCCTTGTACTCAATCCCGGACTGTAAAGTTAAATGAAAGTTGAGGACCCGTCAGCCCTTCTGGTACAATGG
>ERZ781275.1851-NODE-1851-length-11407-cov-2.751586_pt1 | contig 11407 bp, 10 predicted proteins | sample MGYA00375853_ERZ781275 | MGnify/ENA primary metagenome ERZ781275 (study PRJEB29790, sample SAMN03653691) | human gut metagenome | host: Homo sapiens | place: USA: Dallas, Texas | collected 2012-07-23 | study: EMG produced TPA metagenomics assembly of the Gut...
GTCAAAAAGTTCCTGAACAACGTCCTGCAGGACGAACTGGAACCCATCCGCAATCGCCGCCGGGAACTCGAAAAGGATATTCCCGCCATCTATGACATCCTCAAGGAAGGCAGTATGCGGGCCCGCGAAGCCGCCGCCCGGACGCTGGATGACGTAAGACGGGCCATGAAAATCAACTATTTTGAAGATATGGATCTGATTAACGAACAGGCGAAAAAATACGCCCGCCCATGTGAATGAGCTCTCAAGTCGTGTGAAGACATTGTGGAAGGGAAGGAAAACGTTTCTGAAGAAAAGCGAGCCCTCCCTTCCACAAAGAAGAAAGGCCCCGGCATTCCCCTACTCAGGCAAGGGAACGGGGCCTTTTCGCTCATCAATGAAGCCGTGTTACCGTCCGGCTTCCCACCAGCGGGAGAGCTCACCGTCCGAAGCGACGGGCAGAGCGACGGGCTCACCGAGCAGGGGCAGGAGAAGCCGATACGGCTTGCCTCGGCTCGCCGCCACAATCCGTTTGAACGGATCATCCCACGTATGGTAGGCAATGGCGAACTTCCCCATGTGGCCCGGGAGCAGCGCGCGGGCGCGCAAATCTTCCGCGGCCTGCGCCGTGTCTTCCGGCATCATATGGACGTACCGCCAGTTCTCGTCGTATTGCCCGCAGTCGAGCATAGCGAGATCAAACCCGCCGAAGCGTGCGCCGATTTCCGCGAAATGCTTGCCGTATCCGCTGTCTCCGCTGAAAAAAATCCTGCGCTCAGGGGTAACAAGGGCAAAGCCCGCCCAAAGGGTCTTGTTCCGGGTCAGTGAGCGGCCCGAGAAATGGCGGGCGGGCAGGATGTGGATGGCAAAGCCCTCTTCCCCTTCAAGGGCGGAATACCAGTCTCCTTCGAAAACCGTTTCCTTGCCATAGCCCCACGCTTCAAAATGGGCCCCGACGCCGAGGGGGCAGACAACCTGCCCCACCTTGGACCGAAGCGCCGTTGCCGTGGCATAATCCAGATGATCCCAATGATCGTGGGAAATGAGCAGGTAATCGATGTCCGGCATGTCCTCGGCGGTGTAGAGGTTCGTCCCCTCGAACGCCCTGTTGGCAAAAAAGACCGGCGAAGCAAAGGTGCTGAACACGGGATCTATCAAAATACGCCTGCCGCCGAGCTGCACAAAGTAGGAAGAATGGCCGAGCCAGACAACGGTATCCGTATTCCTGTCGAGCGCCCGCAGATCGGTTTTCGCTGAAGGCATGGGACGAGCCGGCTTCTGCCCTTCCGTTGACGAAAAAACGTATTTCATCAACGCGCCCACAATGCCGCCGTTCCCCTTTATGAGCGGCAGCGGCTCCGTGTTGCGAAAGGCGCCGTCTTCATAGTGAGGCGACTGCGATATAGCGTCAAGACGGGCACCTTCAGGCAACTTGCCGAATGAAGCCTGCGACATGAAAGCATACCCTCCCCCGATAAGAATGCAGAGTAAAAGGACCAGACCGAACGCCACGCGCATACCCCTTTTCATGGAATCTCCAGACTTTCTCTCTTTTCAGACGCGGACGGGATACGGCGGCGGCCCCGGCTATTCCTCGGAACCGCCCTACCGTCCCCGCCGATGCCCTTCGCGCGCATCGGCGGAGATCCCGAACACCTTATACGGTGATCAGCTCGTATTGATTGTTCCCCATGCCTTGAAGCTTCATGTACTCAAGCTGGCGCAGGCCACTGCGGGACTCAATGCGCTTCGGGCAACGCATAAACCATATCCACTGAAGCCTGATCGACGGCCAGAATATCCGTCGAGGCAATGATCCCTAAATCCGGCGTGGTGGGTGCCGCCGCGCCGAGCCCGGCACAGTCGCAATCCACGGACATGTTCCGGAGCACGTTGATATAGGTAATATGTTGCCCAAAATGATTGGTAATGGCTTTGCCGCCTTCTACCATCCGCTCCATGAACAGCGGGCCTCCCGGCCAGCTCCCGTCGCCCGGAAGCTGATGGATCTGCTGCTTGCCCAGCTTCCCTGAGGCGCAGCCGATGGAAATGTTTTTGAGCGATCCGCCGAAACCGCCCACAGTATGGCCTTTGAAGTGGGTCAGCACCAGCATGGCGTCATAATTCAGGATATGTTTGCCGACGGACAGCTCCGTAAGCCATTTCCCGCCGGGAATGGGAAGGCTTACGTCTCCGTCCTCATCCATGATGTCGACGGGGCAGAAGGTCCAGCCGTTGGTCCTCAGGGTTTCACGATGTCCTTCCGTGGTCTGCCTCGGACTGGGATACAAAACATTGCATTCCACAATGCTGCTGTTCGGAATGTTCGCCTGGAACCCCCTGACCATTTCGCGGGGTAAAATATTCGGACCATGCGGTTCGCCCGTATGCAGCTTGATGGCGATCTTGCCGCTCATGCCCTGATTGACGCGGGCATAGACCTTCATCAATCCTTCGAGGCTGATGTCCTTCGTAAAAAAGACCTTGGCCTTTTTCTGCGGCGCGGCCATAGCTGTATCGACTCTGGGGAAGCCACCCAAAGCGAAGGCCCCTGCAGTGAGCGCTCCGCCTTTCAGAAAACTCCGGCGGGAAAACTGTTCAGCCATATTGTGAACTCCTTGATTGCCTCTCCGCAATGATGCTTGCAACCTTTTTATTCATTCTTCTTTCAAAGAACTCTTGACACCTGCAGCAGGATGACGGGAAACGTATGGACGCTGTACGTTTCCAAAAACGAGATTCCAACGTGCGGCACACATAAGGCATTGCCACACACAACCCGGCCTTTCAATGCAACGGCCCTAGTTTCCCATGTACTGCTCTTCCGTTACTTTTTCCAGCCACTCGACGTTGTTCCCATCCTCTTCTTCAGCCACGGAAATATGGGTCATGGCAACGCCGGGCGCGGCTCCGTGCCAGTGTTTGACATATGGAGGGAACCAGACCGTATCGCCGGGGCGGACCTCCTGAATCGGCCCACCCTGCACCTGAACCCTGCCGACCCCAGCCGTAATGATCAGAGCCTGCCCCAGAGGATGGGTATGCCACACCGTACGGGCTCCCGGCTCGAAGGTGACGTAAGCGCTTGAGGCGCGTGCCGGCGTATGGACCGGGAACAGGGGATCGATGCGGACCGTGCCGGTAAACCACGTATCTGGCCCCTTGATGGAAGGCTGCGAACCGTTGCGCAGGATGACCGGTTCGCTCACAGCGGTGGAAAGCGTATCTTTTTCCATATGACGGACTCCTTTGCCGACAATTTTCTCTGTAAGAAACATATCCGGTCCCTATGCCGAAGAACAGATACGATCCTCTTTTATTCTTGCCTTATTCTCTCAGTGGAGCTTGTCAGGGGAAAACGACGTCTGAGCCTTACGGAACCCGCCTCAGCTTCGAAACGCACCGGACTGGCGAGCCCCTCAATCGTCCCAGGCTCTTCAAAACAGGAAGTTCAACACATAGCGAAAGCACAAAGGATACCGCTGAAAAAAGGGCGAAAAAAAGCGCCGAACTTCTCTCATCAAGAATTCCGGCGCATTGAAAAAACTCGCATGTGAAAGCTGGAAACAGCCCTATCTCATTCACTCATCGCATACCTGAAAGACCTCAAATTGAGGGCCGACAATAGCGAGAACGATTCGAACGTACATAAAAAACATGACCACTCTTCTGAACGCCCGCACATCACTGACAGCAAGTTTATTGTCCGGCATCGGTTCCTCCATGAGCTTTTGCCCACGTACAGAGCCTCAAAAGACAATGACGAAAAAACAAAACGGACCGACAGATTGCTCTGCCAGCCCGTTTACTTTCTTATGGTGCCGAAGGGGAGAGTCGGCACTTCGGTACCGTTATGCCTTGAGTAACTTGAAATAACTGAAGAAACCTTCCCGCTATTTCTAGCAATGCCCTACCAGAATGCCCCACTTTCGTCAAGAATGGCAAAGGGTAAAAGCCATATGTTGACCTGTTACAGACATTGAGCGTGAGTCCGGGTCTCATTTTGACTCGAACTCGTGTACGTACGTTTGTTAATCCTGCGAGAATTGAGTTTTTGTTCGACAGTAAATATAATTTAATAAATGAAATATCAAATAAGAATAAGTTAAGATATATAGTTACCTAATAAGATCCATATTTCTTTCTTCTTAGGTTGAAGGCTGGCATAGTTCCTTCTAATACATTCACAACATGTTCTTTTGTAATGTTATTTTCTAGTGCATTAGATTGGTAATAAATTCTGGATTCATTTTTATCCATAGTACAGTAGATTATTTGTTCTGCATCGCATGCTATTGCAATATTCGGGTTATGTGTGACGATGATAACTTGTCGTCTTAGTTTTGCTTTGGATATACATGCAACGAGCTTGCTATATACTGACTGATTATCTAAGTTATCTTCTGGCTGGTCAATTATTAGGGGTATTTCATTCTTATTCAATGCTAAATAAAATACAAGAAGAACAATTCCCTTTTCTCCAGCAGAAAGATTTTGAAGAGGTCTTCCCCCTAGCTTAAGAACAAAATTAATATCAAGATAATCGAGAAAAAATAAGTACTCGTAAAAAACTTTTCTATCTTTTATTAATCCAAAATCCTTAGCAAGTTTATCGTACAATACGGAAATGAATTTAGTAAGATTTTGAGCTTTGCCAAAGTCAGTTTCGTCTATTAGCTTTTGGATAATGGAAGCAGCCTGGCGTTCTCCATAAAATTCACCGCTCCTATTTTTATAGATATGTTGCAAAATATGTTCTGAAAATATGCTAGGCTCAATGCATAAGGATATCTCAATATCAAATTCGATTTTTTCTTCAATGCCATCCAAAACAGTCTCAAGTTCACGCCGAACCGGTGAATATAATTCAAGTAATCTACTGGATATTTTCTTCTTTTTTTCAAATATCTGTTCTGATAACTGGAGCAGATCATTTTTTATTCCAACATAATCTTTCTCTAAATCTTCTGTAATATAGCGTAATTTTTCTTCAAAATATGCAACTGAGTTCTCTATTCCCTTGTCACCTTTCAGTTTTTTCAGTTCATCTTCCCATTCTTTATTGTCTTGAAGGTATTTCTGGAATGCTTTTTCTGTGGCATCTGCACTAGATACGATTTTCTCTTTGTTCTCTTTTGCTCTTTTTAATTGTTGAAGAAGTGATTCATTATCCTCTATTTCTTCCTTGTTGCCATATAGCTTTAGCGTAATATCTGCTTTTTCATTTGTATACACATTTATATTTTCATATATTTCTGCTGATGGAAGCGAGTATGAGACTGTCATTGTATTGCTATTGAGTGCATATTTTTCTGAAAATACTTTAAGTTCTGAGTTTAAGCGTTTCAGGTACTCATCTGCTGATTTGAGTTTTTGTTCAATTATATGAATTTCATTGATTTTTTCATTTATACACTTAAGACTCTCTTGGCATTTGGCAATTTCACACTCAAGATTTACTATTTTTTCATCAACTAAGGCGATTTCTTTTTGATAATTTTCATTCTGTGCGTTTTGAGGTTTTTCAATTTTTTTAGGCTTAAGCTTACTATGCTTTTCTAATTCTTCCTTTTTCTTTTTTAAATTATCTTCAACATTCCTTTTGTGTTCTTCAGAAAGTAAATCTTCACAATTTATCAGATTATTGACTGCTGCTTTTATTGCACTTTTAAGCTCGTCTATCTCTATGTAATATGATTTTGATATTATTTCTTTTAAATGATCTAATGATTCTGCGTTATGTTTTTCCTCTTTCTCAATATATGAAAATATAACGCTATTAATTTCTTTTTGAAAGCTATTATCTAAATTGTTACAGACACTTTCAATAAATTGCTGTGGTAGATATTGAGCATTTTCAATCGTTGTATCATATATTTTTGTATTTAATGAAAGCTTGTATGTATCTCCATCATACCAAGTTATTTTACCAATGTAGTCTTTAGCTATAACTTCTGGCTCTTTTCTAAATCGTTTTTCATTTAAAAATGAACAATGTTTCATCGTTTTACATTTACAAAGATGGCCGATGATGTCTGATAATGCACTCTTTCCACTCCCTTTATTTCCTATTATAGCAACAAGACCAGGGTTAAGCGGTAGTTCAAAGTTAAACCACGTTTCAAAAGGCCTACTTGGGTTAGGTATTTTGCTGACTTCTATTTTTTGGATGTAAGAAGATGGCCTTTTGGCTACCTTATCGAGCTTCGGTGGGATATTGCCGATATAAACTCGTTCAGATGGATGGATCAAAACTTGTTGAAGTCCATTAAAGGTAGGATTTGCTTTTATCCATAAAAACTCTTTGAGAGCGTAATCTCGCGGGTCATGGTTGTCAGAGCAGATGATAACAGGACGTTCTTCAATTTTTTTGAATACAATTTGCTTATAATCATCTACATCTTGAAGTTTCCCTACTTCAAATATATGAACAGAATTTGCATATTCGTTCTTTACTGCCTGCCCAACATGTAAAGCGTTAGTAATGCTCCTGTCCACACCGTTTGCTTTGCTTCCTGCGTGGACAGAAATAATTGCCTTATGATTTTCTGCAAACGCTATGATATCATTATAATCCCAATAGATTGAATTGTTACTTTCAATTGCCTTTCCCTTTTCTCTTTTAAATATACGAAATGATTCTGCTAACTCAGAAAGATTGATTTGTTCAGAGAAAATAAGGATAGGATGTATGTTTATACCTCCCTTGTCTGTCCTTAATTCAACACCAGGGAAAATAGTGATCTCAGGAGCGAGTGCGGCTAAGTCTAAAATCCTTTTTTCATCAATGACAAAATGATCAGTTATAGCTACCGCTGCAAATTCGTGTCGTTTCCACTCATTAACGATGAGTTCATTTGCGTCTTTGCCGTGATATGCATCGTATGATGATGCAGTGTGGACATGTAAATCCCACTTGTGCCATTCCGAACCTCTTGTCATATCTAAGTTCATAGTAAAACCATAAATTCCTATTGTACTACTGTATGACTATATATTGTTTACCGACTGATACCGTATTCCTTTGCCAATTCTACAACTTTTGCACCTGCTTCTAGCTTAGAACAAATTTCCTCTATCTGTTCTTCTGAGAGCAAAGGCTTTCCACCGACATTCTGATATTTTCCTTCTCGTTTGGCAATGGCGATCCCTTCCCGTTCGCGCTTCAGAATCAGCGCTCGCCCCAATTGGGTGACGGCGGCGATAATATGGAGTTGAAGCTCTTGGAAGGCGTCGCTTTTTCCCGCCGTGCCGTTGCCGATGAATTCAAGTTTTTCCTTGTGGAATATGACTGTTAATCACTAGGTTGGCGGTTCAAGTCCGTCCCGGTGGAAAACTAGAAAAATCATACCTTTACAGAGAAATCTGTAAGGGTCTTTTTGATTTGGTATAGATTTGTACTACCCCTGTACTACTTTTTCCAGTGAAAGCGAGGTAAGATTGGGGAAGCTAAAAGGAGCGTGAGCCTGCCGCAACGATAAGTAGCTGATGAGCAAAGTTCAATTATCTAAGCCTTGTGGAGGTGGGGATAATTCATAATCCTTCACCACAATGCCGTTTTGCTTGTCGCCTCGTACATGGGCTTGAATCCAGAACCGTCCATGGCAACCTGGTCTGCCAAAAAGAGGTCGATCTTCGGAAACGTGGCGGAAATGCCCTCGGCAAATATGTACGGGTTGGGAGTCAAAAGTGTTGTCAGTGGCGATATGCTGCTTGTTCTTTTTGGCAATGCCGAGAGACACTTTCAGGACATGGTAACGAAATATGGGCTGCTTCTTTTTTTTGACACGTTTATGCTTGTGGTTCAGTGTTGGTGGATCAACAGGTTCAAGGTAGACATTTTTGCAGTTCAGAATTGAAAAAACAAGTTGTGCGAGAAATACATTCCCTTCTGCCCATCCTTTAGCTTCCTCAACCTCTTGCCTTTCTTCTTCATCATCTGAGTTCAGATTGATTGCTCCAATGTATTCAACCTCTCTCCCCTCAGCATGTCTAGTGTAGAATGTATTCGGAGTCCACGGGTCGTCGTTTGAACCTCCGCTGACGATAGAAAAAAACGATAGTGCATCCTCTGTTGATTTTACCAAGATAGCTCTTCTTTCCCCTCTGAAACTCAGCATAACCAGAACAGAGTCAAAAGGAGGAATAGCGTTCTTGACCTCAATAATATCTTTAGTTGTTAGCAGGTTATTAATATATCCTGTCAAATCACCTGCGTATATGGATTGTGCTTCATTTTGTAAAATATTAAGCCAGTAATTGACAGTGTTTTTGAACTCACCGCTTGGGAGCCGAGACACTCCGTACTTAAGGTCTGCTAATATCTCATGTTTCCACATCGGTACCTCCCTTTTTCGCCTGAGTTTTTTATAGCATAATCAACTATATCTCGCCAGTTGTGTGGGGTGGCAGTACTTGTAGCTCATTTCAGGCCACCCTGCGAAGCAGGATGCCGTGGACCGGGAGGTCGGAGGTCCAGCCGTCCCCAAAAGGTCTACTCTTCCTGAACTCTTTTTTTACTTAATATCCCCAGAGTGGCCTGAACCTCTCCGGGGATATGTGTTGTTATGCCGACTGCTCAGGGGAGGCAGTATCGTCCTGTGACTCTATGGCTTCCTGACCGTTTTCGTCCTCATGAGAGGTATCGCCATCCGATTCACCATCCAGCATCACCGACGCAACGCCTGCGCCAACGGCTGTCGCCACGCCGCCAAGAACAAACCACAATAATCTACTCATATCTGTCTCCTTTTCGTTTGAGGTTTCTCAGCCCTGGATTTTGCTGTCGCAATTTGTGCAGCGGTATTTCATGCGGATCTTGGCATCGATCCGTTCGCCTACGGCGTTGCCGGTTGCGCTTCCGGCCAGGAAGCCGAGTAGCGTGCCGGTGAGCGCTCCAATACCTGCTCCGGCTGCTGTGCCGAGTATGGGGATGAAGGAGCCGATGGCGGCTCCCGCCGCCGCGCCGGAACTGAGTCCGGCATAGGCGCTGCCTGCTCCGACTGCTCCACCGACGATGGTTCCTGCTTTTTCCGCGATCCTGTCTCTGACCACGAATTTACTTGTGTTGCAGCGTGGGCAGGCTGGTACGAGTTCTTTCACGAACACCTCCTTGATGGTTAAAAGAACAGCGCCAGGCTGAAGGGCCTGACGCTGCGAGTTCTGTTTGTTGATAAGAATCAGGCTGCCGGATGTCCGGCGATGAGAGCGCGTTGCAGCATTCCGAACATGGAAGGAGCGAGTTCCGCGATGCTGTTGATAACGCTGCTGGTATCGGGAAGAAGGGAGAGGATGGATGCGTTTGCAATGCCTATTCCGTACACTTCCAGGCCGAGCTTTCTGGCCTCAGTGATGGCGGTCTGAGCGAGTTGGGGGTTATCCGGTTGACCATCGGTAATGATGAGGATCATCTTGCGCGATTCCGGCATGGGGTGAAGTTCTTGCACTGTCCACCATAAGGCGGAATCCAGCGGAGTGTTCCCGGCTCCCGACATGGCGAACCGGGTGTGCATTTTCTCACCGTGCCGGAGTACAGGCGTTACCGTCTCCCAATGTTCCCGCTGAGAACCTTCATACACACCGCGCTCTCCGGGGAAGGTGGTGACGCCGACGCTGATGCCCTTGATACTCTGCAACGCCGACGCGACGGCAAAGCAGGCTTGGCATGCGAGCTGTATATCCTTGCCGTTCATGGAGCCGGAACTGTCGATCAGGATGTGTACGGCGGTATTCACTCCCACCCGTTCACCCTTGCGCAAGAAGACCTTGGCGTTTCCGGCTGCCAGGCTGTGCAGCTTGTGGATGTTGAGCGCACCCACATAGCCGCTGTGATTCCTGACGGAACGAGTACTCTGCATTAACGCCTGAAGCCTGGTCCGCAGGGCCGTGGTGCTCTGGCGGGAGTTGTCCAAATCATTTTGCGCCAGTTTTCCGGTAGGCTTGCGGGTCACTACCGCTACCTGAATGTGTTCTCCTTGCTGGCCACAAGCGTCGACAATGGCCTCCTTGAGCTTGTCCCCGATGTCGCCGGGGAACATGCCGCCGTCAGCGCCTGCGGAAAGGATCTTTTGCAGGCTTTGCAGAGCTTGCGCCGGGTCCGTCTGACCGGACGGGTCTGATGACGCTTCTGATGAGGCGTTGTAAGCTCCCTGTCCCGCTTGGCTTTGCCGCTGGCTCTGTTGCTGTTCCATGAACCGAGCATATTTTCTGATGATTTTTGAGATTTCACAGGCGAAACCGAAAGCTTCCAGTGTGCTGGCGCAGTTTTGTGGAATCAGCCGGAGAAATGGTTCAATCTCACGGGTCAGACCGGGATAGTGGATTTCAGCCGATGCTCGCAGGTAATCACGCTCCTCGTTCAGTTCCGCGACATCCCAGGAGCGCACGGTAATGAGCAGCCATTCCAAGATGAGCATGGCCGGATCAGGTGTGTGTTCCTTACGCTTGCGCTTCTTAGATTTCGGGAGGAAGAAGTGCTTGATGAGCCATTGGAAGTTCTCGCGGCAGCCCGAATAAATTGCGGAGAGAACATTTTCAACCCTCCAATCCTCTATGGTATTCCAAATGTGCTTCTCCAGCGGAATCAGATTGGTTGCTTTCAAGGCGTCAAAGTCGGTGTCACGGATGTGCGCGGATTCGTGGTCAATTAGACCTCTGACCAGACCGAGCAAGGTTTCGTCGCAGTCCAGAGGCAGACTCGGAAGCTGGATCACACTGCCGTTGGTGAAGGCGTTGTCACCGCCGATGCGTACCTGTATCCCGTACTTGCGGCCCAGGACGGACGCAAGCAGGGGCAGCGATTTGATGATGTGTTTGGGATTCATAGGTTTCTCCAAAAAGAAAGCCCTCCAAGCGCAGTGCTCAAAGGGCTTCCGGGTTCGTGTGGCGTGTCCGTTACCATAATCCGCAACTCTCGATAACCGGTGGCAAAGCCGCACCGTCAAAGAGTGGTTCATCCAGTCCGTTTTCTTCCGCTTCGGCATCGCCTTCTGCTTCCACCTGCGCGGCGCACTCGGCCAGGAGCAACGACTCCAGAATCTTGTGGCTGTTCTTGCGTCCATCCAGAATCATCTGGCCGTGTTCCATGAGCGCCTGCGGATTCCGAAGCAAGGACACCAGACCTTGCAGCATGAGCAGGATGCTGCCGGTAATGGCTCCCCGTTTGGGGATGCTGCGAAAAGCCGTATCCAGCAGTTCCGCCACCGGCGCGACTCGCGGTTCCACGAAGGTCAGGCCCATAAGCTTGTCGTAGATGGATTTCAGGGGAGACAGCGCCTTGCGGGTGATTTCCGTTTTTCCGGCATAGCAGCGGGTCCAAGCTTCACCCGCTGCCTTGGCTACCTCGTCAAAGAGCGTATCACCAAGTTGGCCGATGTCGTCGTTGAGGTTGTCAAGGTTCTGTGTAGCGTTTACAGCCGCAGGTTGCGCC
>ERZ781275.1859-NODE-1859-length-11321-cov-17.542695_pt1 | contig 11321 bp, 6 predicted proteins | sample MGYA00375853_ERZ781275 | MGnify/ENA primary metagenome ERZ781275 (study PRJEB29790, sample SAMN03653691) | human gut metagenome | host: Homo sapiens | place: USA: Dallas, Texas | collected 2012-07-23 | study: EMG produced TPA metagenomics assembly of the Gut...
CAGCGTGGACTGGGTGGTCGTCAGGTTCGCGCCGCCCTGGATGGCGGCCGGCTTCTTCGAGGACTGGGCCAGGGCCTTGCTGATGTTGCGCAACTGCCTGGCCTGGGAGTCCATCTTGATGTTGGCGATGTTGCCCGCGTCATCATAGCCGTACACCTTGGCGATGTCGTCGGCCGTGCTTGGATCGTAAGCGTTGGCGATGCCGATCGCGTCGGCCGCCCACGCGTTGGATGCCGTGTCGCCGCGCACGCCGAGGCTGCTGATCCGCGTGCCGTTCAGGATCTGGTCCGTGTACGTGCCGATCCGGTACACGTTGAACGTGTGGCCGGCCAGGCTTGCTCCGTCTGCGCCCTGCAGTGTGATGGTCGCGCCGGCCGTCGTGCTCGCGGCCGCGGCGTCCGTGGCCGGCGCGGCCAGCGCCGCCGCGGGCATCATGGCGGCCGGTCCGGCCGCCAGGGCGACGCCCAACGCGATCGCGACGAACCGGTTCCGGCCGTCCGTGCCGGCGCCGATGCGGATGATGTTCCTCATATCGTGTCCTTCTCCTATGGGCGCGGCCGCATGCCGCGCCCGCCCCCTCCCCGACAGGGAGGGGAGTGATCGATGTCGTTGCATGGATGAGGGGCCGGCGTCCCGGTCGGGATGCCGGCCCCGGGAAAAGGGCCCTCCACGCGGCGACGCGCATGGGACGGGCCCCGTCGGGTCAGGCGGCGTGGCGCGGCATGAGGGCCGCGTCCGTGTCGTCATGCGCCGACTTGCGGCGGCGGACCATCACGACGGCGGCGCCGATGCCGGCCATGAGCAGCGCGCCCACGCCGACGGGCAGGATCGCGGAACCGGTCTCGCCCAGCAGCGACCGGCGGCCGTTCCAGTCGTCGGTGTTGGACTCGACGGGCGTGTCCTCGCACAGCGTGCGATCGCCGACGGTCACCTGCCTGGGACCGTCGCCGTCGCCGGCTTCGCCGCCTGTGGACGGCTTGCCGGAGGCGTCGCCGAACGGGTCCTTGTCCACCACGGGGCATTCGACCAACGGGGTGCCGGTGACCTTGGCGCGGTCGGTGTGCCTGTCCTTGGTGAATCCGGTGAGCGTGCCGGTCACCTCGACGCTCTGGCCGGGCTTGAGGACCAGCGTGGACCAGTTGTCCGGGTACTTGAGGTCCTTCACCTCGCCGTCGCCGACGATGGTGTGGTCCTCGAGCTTCAGGTCGCTGGCCTTGAACCATGCGCCGTGCCCGTCCTCGTCCTTGCTTGTGTTGGTGAGCGTGAACACGATCACGTCGCCGTCCTTCGCGCCGTCGAGCGCGTCCTTGGAGTCGTCGCGGTCGCCCTTCGGCCAGCCGCTCCTCCTGTCCCACTTCTCGAGCTTGATGCCCGGGGTCAGGTCAGGGGTGCGGGTCCACACGATGTTGCTGGTCAGGTCCTTGCCGTTCACGTGCTCGGTGAACACGTTCTCGTGGCGGTCGGTGACCTTCACTCGCGTGGCCTGCACGTAGGCGCGCCAGCCCTGCTCGTGCGCGTCGTCCGCGGACACGAGGTCCAGGTACGCCTGGGTGGCCTGGATGTCCACGAGGCCGGTGGAGGGGTCGATGTTCGCGGTGAACATGTCGCCGCCGAGCCTCGAGCTGTCGAAGCCGCTGCCGGCGATCCTCTCGCCCTTCCTGGCGATGGCCTCGCCGCCCCGGTACAGGTCGCGGGCCGCGTACACGGCCCACTGGCCGGTCGCCTTGTCATACGCCGGGTCGAGCTGGTCGGTGATGCCCCAGTTCGCGATCTTCTGGTAGGCGCGGTCCGCGGGCAGGATGCTGGAATCCAGCTGGTAGAGGAACGTGGTGTTCAAATACACGCTCTTGCCGTCGACGCTCTGGCCGCCGACCTTCACGGTCACGTCCTTCTTCGGGTTGATCGGCTTCAACGGGTTGGAGACGGTGTTGGTCTTCTTCCTCACGTTGTTGACGATCTGGGTGGCGGTGTTCTTCACCACGTAGCCGTCGGTGACCTTGACCACCGTGTAGGGCAGGGTGACCGCGTAGTGCTGGCCGAGCAGCGACTGGTCGATGGCCGGGTCCTTCAACGGGTCGTGGTCCTTGTCGGACTTCCCGGCGTAGGCCTTCAGGTCCGCGGGCTGCGGGTCGCCCTTCACGGTCTCGCCGGTCGCGGGGATCTCGGTGTCCACGGTCTTCGCGTACGCGTAGGCGACGCCGTCCCTCACCTGGATGTTGAACGCGTTGGTGTAGTCCTTGCCGTCGTCGCCCGTGATCTCGATCCTCGACGGGTCGATGCTCACGTACTCGTCATCGAAATCATCCGTCAGGCCCAATCGCCATACCTTGTAGGCCTGGTCCTTCTGCGTGGCGTCGAGGTCGATCGTGTAGTGGCCGGTGTCGCCCAGCAGCATCGTCTTGCCGTCGATCGAGACGGTCGGGTCGCCCTGCTCCTTGGACTGGGTGTCCTTCTTCGAGGGGTTGAAGACGGGCGGCAGGTTGAACACCTCGTTCGACGGGGTCAGGCTGTTGTTCAGGGTCAGCACCCACTTGTTGCCGATCTTGTGGTCGGCGGGGGCATCCTCCCTGACGGTGCCCTCGAAGCGGATCTGGACGCGCGGGCTGGAGGAGGCGCGCCACTGGCCGATCAGCGACTGGTCCTTCACGGTCAGCTGGAACAGGTGCCTGCCTTCATCCCACCTGGTCGCGTACTTCGACTTCGGCACGACCTTGCCGGTGTTCAGGTCCATCATCTCGACGGTCTGCTTGTCCGGCACGAGGTTCTCGTCATAGGAGTCCGTGAACGCCACGCTCGTGACCATGGTGGCCAGGTCGGCGGGCAGCTTCGGCTCGGTGGTCAGCTGGTACTCGACCTTCTGGCCCGGGTGGACGACCTTGCCGTCCACGCTCTCCTGGCCGCCGCCCTGCGAGGATTCCGCGATCACGTCCTTCCTCACCGGAGGCACGTAGCCGCAGATCTTCGGCTTGTTGGTCGGCTCGGTCTGCCCGTTCACGGTCTGGCTGCCCTTGTTGGTCAGCTCCTTGCCGTCCGGCGAGGTGCAGAACGTGACCTCGTCGCCCGGCTTCCTGCCGAAGTCCTCGCGCACCCGGGCCGCGCCCTTGCCGTCCGCGAAGTTCACGGTGAACGGGACGAGCAGGGTCAGCTGCAGGCCCTTCCTCATGCCCTTCAGGGTCTTCAAATAGTCCGGTTTCGCGGTGGCGGTCGCCACGGTGCCCTCGACCTTGATGTCGAACATGTCGGTCACGTCGGTGCCCTTGTTCGCGATGTCCGCGACGCTGGTCCGCATGTAGTGCTTCACCTGCACGCCGTCCACCGTGTCGGTGCGGTCGGGCTCGGCCTCGGCCGCGAACACGCGGATCTTCGACGCGTCCTGCGGGTCGACCAGATAGTCGGCGGCGGCCCAGTCGTCGGTCAGCTCCAGCTTGGAGGGAGCCTCCTTCAGACCGGGGTCCACGGTGCCGTTCACCGCGGAGCCGACCGTGTCCCCGTCGAGGAACTTCATGTCGTCCGCGCCGGTCCTGTTCGTCTCGCCCGGATCGACCACGGCTTGCCACTTGCCGTCACGGTACAGGATCCAGCTCTTGTCCGGGTTCGGCCGCCAGGTCGGGAACCCGTGGCCGTCGGCCTTGCCCGTGCCCTTGTCGTTCCACGTGACGGACGGCGTGTCCGTGACCTTCGACGTGGAAGGCAGCGAGACCGTGATGGTCAGACGGTACTCGAATGTGTGCCTTTCCGGCAGGTCGCCGCCCTTCCACGTGGCCGTGGCCACATCGTTCGGGGCCGGCTGCCCGTCCGCCGTGTTGAACGTGAACTTCGCGGACACGTCCTGGCCGGTGGTCGTGTCCGTGACCTTCTGGCCCGTGACCTTGTACGCCATGCCGTTCGGATCGATCGCATCCTGGACGACCATCCTCTTGCCGCCCACGCCAGTGCCCGTCGAGATCACCGTCTCGTTCGACATGCCATCAGCGCTCGTGCCCTGCTCCACCTTCTTCGTCGGCGGGGCCGGAGGCGTCTCCGGCGGCTTCGGCTGGTACTTGTCCAGCACGATGATGATCAGGTTCGGCGTCGCGCCGGCCGCAGCCACGTTCGAATACGCGATCTTGTCCACGCTGTTCGACGGATCATCATCAAACGGAGTGGAAGTACCATACTCCTGTGTACCTGCGTAGTAATACTTATACGGTTTGATTTGCGAGTCCCAGGACGAGTGCCATTCGGACGCCGAATAGCCGCCGGACCCGTTGTACACCCATCTGCCGCCCTGCTGGCCCGCGACCGAGCCCACGCCCACGACACGGCAGTCGCCGTCGCCCTCGCCCGGATGACGCTGACGGAACCCGGCCACGCACTTCGACAGCGCGCCCCGCAACGTATCGCGGATCGCCCCCGGCCCGTCGTACACGCCGTCGTTCACCACACTCACGCCGGCACGCTTGTACGCGGCCTCCACCGACGCGATGCGCGGCGAGCCGTCCGCGTTCGCGGCCGGACCGAAGCTGCCGGACGCGTCGTCCTTGTACTGCCAGAACATGCCCGCGGGAAGGCCGCCGGTCGCGCCGCCCGGACGGTTGTCTCCCGCGCCGCCCGCATACGCGGTCGACGCCACCAGGCCGCCCGTGGCCAGCGTGGCCACGGCCACCAGGCCGGCAAGCACCGTGCGTGCCGGCCCCGCCCCATGCGCGCCACGCGCGAGCGGTTCATGACTCCGCCCGGCCGACGCCCTATCATGACGAAAACCCATAAGGGTCTCCTCCCTGTGTTGATCAACAGGACGGGCCTCTCCCGCCCCTCACGGAACCGGCCCCACAGGCCGGACTCCGCGACCCCCACCCGCGCACCCCGGGAAACCACACCGATATCACAGGAAAAACACAGGGAAAAGAGAACAAGAAATGAAGAATCCCGTACCGGATAACCGGTACGGGATAGATGTCTTTAGATTATTCAACTATATGTTAATGCCTAATTGGGGGAAGAGATGCACAGCCATCTGTGCATGTGCCGATGCCGTGTCCTCCGCTGATTGGTCCGCTGGAGGCGGAACCCCCACCGTTGCCGCCTCCGGTCGCGGGCGGCGTGTACGTGCCTCCGCCGGTGTAGCCTCCTCCCGTGTAGCCTCCACCGGTGTAGCCGGTGCCGCCGCCGTACGAGTAGCCGCCGCCATAGGACTGGGCCTGCTGCTGCGCCTGCGCCTGGGCCGCCGCCGCGTCGGCGGCCGCCTGGGCCTCCCGTTCGGCCTGGGCCTTCTCCTCGGCCTCCCTTCTGGCCTTCGCGTCGGCGTCGGCCTTCGCCTTGGCCTTGACCGACCCGTCCACCGCGTTCACGGCCTCGCCGATCGCGTCCGCGTCCCTGTCCTTGATGGCCTGCTCCAACATGCTACGGGTCTTCTCGTCGGCGACCCTGCCCTTCGAATCGGCGAGCAGCTTCTCCGCGTCCTCGACCGTCCTGTCGAGCCTCGAGGATTCCACCGCCTTGACGGCCTTCCCGAGCGATGCGGCATGGGTCTTGTACCAGGCGGCCTGCCTGTCGAGCTTCGACGTCGCCTCGTCCAAACCGGCCTTGGAACCGGCCAAGCACCCCTCATACTCGGGAGCCGTGGTCTTCAACGCCTTGGCCAGCGCGTCCACGGTCCTCGCGTCCTTCACCTGGTCGGCGGCGACCGCCGAGGCGTCGGCGGCCTTCCCGTTGACGACCGCATTGTAGTCGTTCGCCGCGCCACGCGCCCCGTCGGCCGCCACGGCGCAAGCCTCCTTCGCCTCGGCCAGTTCGCGCGCCGACCACATACGGTAGCCGGCCACACCGCCCACGGCGAGCAGCACCAGCACGCAACCCGCCGCCACGGGTGCCAGCCACTTCGGACGCCTGCGAACCGTTTCGGGCTCGGGTTCGGGCACCACGCCCACGCCGTCCGGGGACGGCACCTTGTCCTCTTCGCTCATCCTCGTTCCTTTCCCATCATCGGACCAACCGCCGGCACCCCCTTCCGGGAGAGAGGGACGGTCCGCATGAACACATCCTATGCCACGGCCGGCGATCCCGCCGCCCGGCATGCCATCCACCCGACAATCCGCCGATATCGGGGGAGCGGGAGGGGAAGCCGGACGGCTGGCGCTCCCCTTCCCGAAATGCCAGTACACGCAAGCCGCGGCGACCAGGAGCCACAGAAGGGCGGCGTATCGGCACGCATTCAGCACCATGGGCCTGCTGAGCAGGTCGTACAGGAAATGGGAAAGGAACAGAATCGTCCAGCTGCGCGTCGCGACGAACGCGGCGAATCCTAGGAACAGCGAGAAGAAGATGACCAAGCATTGCAGAAAATTCCATCTATACGTAGGCAGATGCAGCATGCCGAACAGAAAGGTCGAAACCAGCCACGCGACGAGGGAACGGACCCATGGATCCGACCGGCCCCATGCCCGATTGAGGGCCTTATACAGCAGCGCGAACAGAAGAATCGACAGGCACGCCTCGCCCATGATCTGGATGAACATGACCACATACTCGCCGAACGTGTCCGTCGCGGCGATACCCGCGTTCTCCGACGTGTCGGGTATGAGGGAAACCAGCAGTGCCGATATATAGAAGGTCACAACCGGCAGGACGAGGACGCACCCGAGACAGAGGAACCACCGCATGGGCTTGCCGGGCCTCCTCAACGCGTCGAGCGGATGAGGCCTGTATCCCACGGAAAACAAGGCGGCCGCCAGAGCTGCGAAGGCCAGGACCTCCCTCCACGGGCTCTCGAACAGATCGCACACGAGGATCGAAGCTCCCAGAACGGTCAGGACGGGTGCGAGGATCCGCGCGACAGGACACTGCGGTGTGCCGAAAAGCTCTCCCGACAGGCTCATCCGGCGGCAATGCGGGGCCGTCCATGACATCATCCCGCGAACGACCGTCATCCCCATGTTCCATGTTTCCCCCTTCTCATGTGGAAAGCCGATACGAAAACGATTGTCCTCCGACGGCCGGAAATTCTTTCCCGTCCCATGAGAGTGTGACGTCTCATGCCATGATGCACGCCGAACGTGCCCCCGTATCGGCTTGATGAGGAGTGAAAAACTCTGTGCGCGATGGCCGGATTCCGGACCGTCCGTGAACGCGCGACCCGGTTTATAGAGAAGCTCGGCCCGTCACGGCGATTTGCTGGTAAATGGCTGCCACGGTCTTGTGTCCCATGAAACGCCGTTCCCCCGAATCATGGACGTCCGTGGCTGATCGAAAGCATTTCCCCGATCAGAATACTCATGGCTAGGGCTTGTTCCTTGTTCCCGGTCGAAGTATACGCATGTGCGCCGTTCTGGAGCAGTCGGAGCAGATTTTCCGGCGACACCGCCTGGTTGCGCATAAAGGTAACGAGATCAGCGCTGTTTGCCGCCTGCCTGAGACGTTTTTTCGCTTCCCCGGCATACTCGCCCACATATCTGTCCAATCCGCCGCATCGTTCCATGGCGGCCGTATCGATCAGCAGACGCAGCCCCATGCGAAAGATCGGCACGAACGCGGCGGCATTCCGCATGCCTCCGCGCGCATACATGTTCCACAGTTCCTCCAAAGTGCGATACATGTTGTTGACGTCTCCCGTCTGCAGCCGTAGACCCGAAGGGTTCCCGAACACGGGAATGGATGCCGGCTTGACCTGACGGGTGCGTCCCCTTCGCCTCCTGGCGGATGCATCGGTGTGGGGGAGTGTCCCGGACGTATCGGGGCGAAGCACATCATCCCGGCCAGGACCACCATGGGATTGCGATGGAGGCTCGGAATTGTCGGAGGGAAGTTCCCTTTCCCGTCCGTCGGCCTTTTCGCCCGCCGGTCGGCGGTGCCGTGCTTCTCTGATACGGTCCATGAGTTCGCCCGGTAGGACGCTGGCGGGGTCGTTTCGCGCGTTGCGCGTGTTCAGCTCATTATCCAGTTTGTCGGCGACGGCTTCCACGAGCTCCTCCAGCAGCTCCAGAGGAACCCCGAAGTCCGGCTCGTCGGGAAGAAGACCCATCTCCTCGAGATGCTTTTTGTTGAAGACGTCATCTTCGACGTATCTCATGTTCAGGGCGGGCCATTTCGTCACCGCCTTGATGAGCTCCTCCAACCGTATGAGAACGGTTTTCGGGCCTCCCCTGTAGTCGAACATGAAACGGTCCCGCTCGTACTGCTCCCAGCTCCCGTTACCTCTGTGCTTGCGTTCCACATTCTCCAGCGCGGTCTCTTCGTCGCACACGTTGCATGGGATGGGGTCTGGGAAATCCGGAGGCACCAGTTGTTGCTGGCCCTCAGTAGTGAGACCGGCCTTGCGGAGCATCGCCAGAATGACACGCCTGTTGCCGTCGTATACCCTGTACTTCGGTCCGTCATCGATTCTGCATACCGTGGGCAGTTCGCTCAAATCGAATCTGTCGCCCATCTCTTTCGACAGCTTGGACAACTGCCATTGCTTCTCGTTGCGTCCGTCGGTTGCGCGACGGATGACATCGTCGTTCGTGTAATCGCCATCCAGCGGATCGCGGGGATTCTCCGTCCACAGGACCAGATCATCCAGCGGAATGTACTCCACCTGCTGGCCCTCCCATGGGCCGATATTCTTTTCCCCGAACGGATTCGCCATGTCCTCTCCTTCGCGTCAGTGCATGTGGGCTGCGGCCTTGCCCAGTGTATCGGAAAAGATCATCAGCTCGTTCGCGGTGCGCCGGGCGGAGGCGCTGTATTGCAAAGGAAACAGGCCACCGTACCGTTCCCCGTACAGCTCGCGTATCAACGCCGTATCGTCATAGGTGAGCATCCAATGGGAGTCGGCATGATTGTTCAGCAGATTTCCGAGCTCCCTGTGCCTCTCATCGTCCAAGGCGTTCATATACAGGCTGCCGCCTTTCTCCACGTAAGGCGGATCCGCATAGATGAACGCCTCAGGGAATCCGACGAATCGTTCGACCACGGCCCTGCCATCCTCGTTTCTGACCTCGATGGAGTCGGCGTGTTCCCCGAGAAATTCAAGTTTTCGTCTTAGCGAGGCCTTGTTGTACCGCGCCGAAACCTTGTATCTACCGTTCTGTTTCAATCCTCCGATCACGCCGCCGTTCAGCACGCCGGATCTGTTGGTTCTGTTGAGGAAGAAGAACGCGAACCCCCTGTCCAGCTCACTGGCAGGGTCCGCGATGATGCGTTTCTGCCTATGCCATTCCTCGATAGTGGGTTCCGCCCGGTCGAATCGTTCCAGGAACGAAGCCGAATCATTGACAGCGCTGTTCCAGAACGCGAACACGTCGGGATCGTAGTCGTTGATAACTACCTTCGATACTTTGCGGTCCTTCAACAGACGCAGAGCGACACCGGCACCCCCGGCATAGGGTTCGACATACGTGACGTCACGAATGCCGAGAACATCGATAAGCGAGGCGACGTACCCGGACAGCACGCTTTTGCCGCCGGGATATCTCAACGGCGAAGCCACATCGTGGTTGGAGACGAGAGGAACGGACAAGCTCCCCGTCTCCGCGACTGTAAGCATTGATGGCATATCCTTCTCCGGGCTTGTTCTGACGACATGACAATTATAGGGGTTTCGACGGCATGTCCGGTTCTGGTCCAGTGTGAGCCGGACGATGCAGCCCGCCGGCCGCGCAGCCGACATGCAGTGAGGCGGGACCGCCCGACGGCCAGAAAGTCCAGGGCCTTCCTCCCACACTCCGATCCAATATGGCCAATCATTCAGGATGTTCCTTCCTCATGGCGCGATCACCCGCGGCGGCACCGATTTCGGCGGGTGGACGACCATAACGTTCTCGGCCGTCATCGGACCGGGAATCGGACGTGAACATGAGCAGGGGCGTCGGACGCATACAGCGGCACATGGAACACATCGCAAACACCATCGAGGCCATGCTCGACCTCCTCGAAATCATCCAGAACCTGCCCGCCGCCCGGAACCGCGACCTGGTGGCGCTGCTCGCCATCGGCTGCCTCGTGGCGCTGTCGCTCCTGCGCGTCATGGCGGCCGCGAGAAAACTCTTGGCCCACGTTCATGCGTGGGGACGCCACACCCGCCACGGCCTCCGGGAAAACGGCGGCGGGCGAAGCCGCGCCGCACGCCATGCCCGCCGCGGCCGTACGCGGCTCAAGATCCGCTTCGAGGTGGAACACGAACGCGGACGGGAGGAATGACCGGCGGTAAGCGTCACCGGTAGTCCGGGCCGGGAGCCCCGCCGTCGCCGCGCAGCAGGGCCCATGCGAGGAACAGGTCCGCCAGTACCGCTCCTGTCAGGTCGAACGCCTGCCAGGGCGCGAACGGCGCGCCCCACGGCTCCCGGAACGCGAGCGAACCCAACCCCGCCTGCATCGCCTCCACCGCCAACGCCAGCATGAACAGGCGGGCGCGACGCGAACCCAGACCCTCGCGCGAGCCCTCCTCACGTGACAGGAGCGCGCAGCACATCAGTACACCCAGCAAGTACAGGGCCTCCAAGGCCACGTCCGCCAGATTCATGTCCTCGCCTTCCCCGAAAGGAGCTGCCGGCATCGGCCGCACAACCCGTCCGGCGAGCCCTTCCGCCGCGGCGCGCCGCAACGAGAACAGGATGGCAACACACGGTGCGCCCGGCACCTGCCGCACATGTCCCCGCCCTCGAGGCACCGGCACCTGCCGCATTTCGGGCACATCGGCCGCGCCCGTTTCCGGGCCCGGGCGGCGCATCGGGCGCACAACCCGTCCACGGGACGGCTCGTCCGCCTCCCGCACTCCCGGCAGCGGGGCAGATCCTCCAAGTGACGGCACTGGGCGCACAACGTGTCCCCGGCACGGACCCGGCGCCTATGGCATTTCGGACAGATCACCCCCTGCTCGATCCGGCGGCGTTTCTCGGCGGCGAGCTTGAGCAGACGGATCCTCTGGGGCATGCCGGACCGGCACCACTCCACATACCCCGGATCGGCCGGGGACAGGACCCGCAACCCATGCGGACCCCCGGCCTTGCCGGCACGGACCCCGGCAGGAGCATCAGCCATACGAAACCTCCCTGAACGGAAAAAGCACATGATCGCCGACGCCGACACCCACGAAGGACGCCTATATCGTCAACGGCGCCAGCGCGGCACGACCGGCGAACCGTCACGCAGACGGAACCGCTGCTCCATCACCACACGTCCCCCTTCCAGCCATGACAAGTGGCGTTTGACCGTGCCCACGCTGCACTTGCACCACGCGGCCAGCTTCCTGTGCGTCGGATGCACGTTGCGCCCCTCGGCGGGAGTCTTGCAGACGTGCGCGCAGCACGGGCACGCGCGGCACGGGAACGTCGAGCATCATCGACAGGTAGAAGTCGTGGCTG
>ERZ781275.1878-NODE-1878-length-11143-cov-2.748106_pt1 | contig 11143 bp, 4 predicted proteins | sample MGYA00375853_ERZ781275 | MGnify/ENA primary metagenome ERZ781275 (study PRJEB29790, sample SAMN03653691) | human gut metagenome | host: Homo sapiens | place: USA: Dallas, Texas | collected 2012-07-23 | study: EMG produced TPA metagenomics assembly of the Gut...
TTACTGCTGCGGTAATACTGTACGCTTGCCACACCGCTTAAATGGTCGCTGCCGCTAATATTGACATTTACCGTCTCACGGTAGAACAGATTAAAAGAAATTTCGTTGATCGCTTTCTTTACGCTGCTATTTTGTATGCTCACATCGCCCTCTGGGGCTGTCGTGTCACGTTTGACTGTGATGGACTGCTCTTCACTTTCCAGACCGTTGGCAGCCTTCATTTTAAAGGTATAAGTCACGCCGTCCTTGCTCGTATCTTGGGTTATTGCGATTGGAGCGTTGGAGGCCTGCCACTCGCCGTCGTCCACTTTATAGTAGACGGTACTTGTGCCCAGGTTCTCAGCCTTGTTTGTCGCCGTGAGGAGGACATCTTTATTTGTCCAGTCGCCGTCTCTGTAGCTGCCGCTGTCGATGCTGACCTTTGGCGTTGTGCCGTCGATTTTCGTATAAGTGAGCTTCGCCTCCTGGCCGTCTGTGCCTGTGATCGCTGTGACACCTGCTCCGTTTGTCACTCTGAATGTATAGGTGGCGTTGGCAGTCACGGTGAAGGTGTAGCCATCGTCGGTGTTTTCGATGCCTTTTGTGCTGAAATTCTTGCCGTCGGTGGAGACTTCCACTGCGCTCACTCCGGAACTTCCAGCCGCCACAGTAAGCTTCACGGCGTCAGAGGTCTTATAGTTCGCCGTATCGCTCTGGGCAATTGCGATCGTCGGTGCGGCCTTATCAATCTTGACCGTCTCGGATACTTTATCCGTGAGATAGTCCGTATCATTTTGCTTGAAATACAGCGTCAGATTATTCTCGCCCTCGGCGCTGTGAATATAACTCTCTGCCCATGAGCTTTTATCTGTAGATATCTGCCAGCCATTTGCGCTAAAGGTTACGTCTGTCGTGTACCAGCCGTCGTCACCCATCTCGCCGTTTACCTTATAGGCCGGGGCTTTATGATAAGAGATAGCGAAGGTTTTGTCGATGCTTCCCTTATAATTGCCTTTTCCCGTAATCGTCGCAGTCGGCGCGTCTGTCCCTGTACCGTCCGATACCTCGATATGGTTGGCGTAGGAGACCTTATAATCCTTAGACGCCACCAGCGTAAGCTCCTGACCGCCTGTGGGCGTCCATGCCGCTGTGACAGCAGGGGTAACTTCGTTCCCGGTATAATACTGCGCCGCAATATCCGAGACCATTTCTGGAGTCAGTTCTTTTTGTTCTATTGTCACTGTCTGCGCAGCAGAAATCCAGTCGCTGTAGTTCTTGTTTGTGATTTTTACATGGACAGTCGTGGTTCCGGCATCGATTACTTGCAGGGTACGTTTCCATGTGGCCGCATCCGCATCTGCGGCGTCATAATCCGTGCTGTAGTAGACGGTACTTCCGTCCAGCGCGCCGCTCACGATTTTCACTGCGTCATGCGTCGCCCCGTCGTAGACGCCGGAGTATGTCTTTATCACAGCGTCCGGCATTGTAGCCAGTGCGATTTTATAAGTCGTGCTCGCGGTAGCCGTATTATCGCCTGTGCCTACGGTGATACGTGCCGTCACCCCGGCCTCTGTGACATTTTTCATGTCGCCGGAATAAGTAATATCGTCAGCCGACAGGGCCGCAAGGCCGCTGGCTGTCCAATTTGAGAGGTCAAGCTCTGCTTTCTTTATGTCGCTGCCCGTGTAGACGTAGCTCGCCGCGTCGGAAAAGATTTTGGCGCTCGCCGTATGCGTACTGTCATTCTTGCAGCTGGCCGTGATTGTATTGGAGCTATCCCCTGAACCTTGCACATATTTCCAGTCGTGTCCGAGGGGCTTGAGTTCTACATCTTTGACGGAGGAATATTTCTTTCCGTCAAATAAAAATTCTGCGCTGTAAACCGTCTTTCCTTTTTCTGTACAGGTTGGACTACTGGTCGCTGAAGTGACGATGCTAGATACCTCCTGCTCATGGCTGCTGTCTCTGGAGCAGGTGAAAGTCGCTGTCGCCGTGGAGTAATCATCACTCCAATTCACATCCGGGTTCTCCAGCCATTCATGGCCTAGAGCCTCTATCACCGTGGTGGAGAGTTCCTCTGTGCCCTTCTCGTCGGAAAAATTCCGTTTGCAGACCGAGCAACTCCAATATAGTACAGAGCCTGCCTCGGTGCAGGTGGCGGCTATTGCGTCATGTTTTTTCAGCGTGTGTTCCACCGCTTTGAATTTGAACGAATCGCTGGTCAGAACTTCTCCCCATGGATATGTTGCCACGCAGTGCACCTCTTCACCTACAAGGCTGTCCGTGGCTGCTTCGCAGGTGAGAGTCGATCCTGAGGTGACGGGAATGTCCAGCCATGTATTGGGTAATTTATGGGTCAGGTCAACTGAAAATGTGGGGGCTCTGTCATCTGTGCTCAGTCGAATCAACAGCTCATATGTTCCCTCAGGAAGATCCGAAAATGTAACGGTCGTCCAGTCTTCTTTGTTCTCCTCGATATAATCGGATTCGTAATAGTCATTGTCTTCAGAAGTGCCTGATAATCTGTAGACCCCGTAATTGTAATAGTCCAAATCTCCCTTCCATGAGAATGCGATCTCTCCATCTTCCGGAACTGCGTAGTTGATATACATCTTTCCGTTGTCAGTGGAGGTAGACCATACATTGTCCTCCTGCTGTGTCCAGCCGTCAGAACTTGTGATCTCCCCTGAGAACCCTAATTTTCCCTCCACAACCTTCTGCCACTGATAGCTGGCCTCTGTCGGGCGAGTCACGCCGAAGGTGGGCTTTTCGCTTGTGGGCTGTTGCATGATGGACTGTGAGCGGCGATAACCGCAGTTGGTGCAAACGTCAGGCTCGCTGGAGTCCTTATCATATGTATGTGATTTCTGTGTCTTGATGTTCGCGTCATTTGTGTAGTCTGATATGTCAGCACAGGTATATGTGTACACAATGCCATGACTCACATCGAGCACCGGCCACGCATCGCCATTTTCACCGAGCGTCTGCCGCCACGGGACAGCGTTGTCCGTCCGAGATCTGTTGAGTTTGAGTGTCATCTCGCCTGAGGCAAAATGACTGATATCCACGTGATCCTCGCAATCGGTTACCAATTCCAGGTACTTTTTGTAATGTTCTGTGCCATGATTCCACCAGATAAGAGAGCTGTAGTCGGTGTAGCAGTTCTCGATGGCTTTACAATAGGGACGGTCATTACTGCCGTTTCCGATGTAAGCTACAATGCCGCCACTGGCAGTTGTCTTACCCCTACTGGAATATGCATAGAGATTGGCGTTGGCTACATAGCAATTTCTCATGATACCGTAGCATTGCCCCACAATTCCTCCTACAAACACCTGTCCTGGAGAGGAGCCTTCGACATTTGGCCTCAGGGCATAGCAGTTTTCAATGATGCCGTCACTGGTGAGCTTTCCACAGAGACTACCTGTATATATATGTCCTGTATCTGCGGCAACCGACGCGTCGATCAAACCAAGGTTTTTGATGGTGCCGTCCACACACTGGAACATTCCAATTTCAGTACCTCCGTTTATGGTAAGATTTGAGATTGTATGCCCCTGTCCGTCAAACACACCACGGAATGTTGTGGATATAGGGGAAAAGTTCACGCCTGCCATGTCGAGATCTGCGGTGAGGTACACGCGCACGAACGCAAGAGGATCCTTCGCAGCAAGCCAATCATTCAGCCCTTGGAGATCTTCACAAGAAGAAATTGTATAGGAGGGATAATCCGTATCCGTTGTAATAGGCGTGCCTTGTGCGCTCACCGCAGTGTATTTGTAGCCTTTGTAGCGCGCATAGAAGGTATAGGTTGTATTTGGCTCAAGATCTGGGAACTGTGTGCTTTTCTGCCAACGTTCCTCGGGCACGCTTTTCTCATCCCCCACGGTGTAGCCGAACTGTGTGAGGTAGGCATAGCTGTCCGTGGCTTCGGCGAGCCTTACGAAATGCACGCCTTTTGTCTCCTGTGCAGGTGCAGCCGGCTTGACATCGCCTGCGTAGGGGATGACGGTGCCTCCGTTCTCGATATTTAATTGATCTTCGCCCACGATGCATCCGAGTGTGAGCGTGGCGTTGGAATCCACTGTTACCTTGGCCTTTTCCAAGAGAGGCCCATCGAGTGTCTGTGTACCGTACACAACAAGCTCGGAGTAATCATCTCCCCTTACACCCTTATAGATTAGAGCATTCCAGTTCTTGGTATTATCGCTGGTGTTACCATAACGAAGGCTGATTTTTGAGTCTTCAATAAGACGCACAACGCCGCCGGTGACCAAAGTGTTCATTGTGTATGTATAATATATGTTAGTAGTTTTTATACCTATGTTTTTCGCCGTGACGGTTCCGCCCGTAATGGTGATTAGGCCGCCAGTGTTTCTCCCCCCACAGCCAATGCCGGTGTAGGCGCCAGACGCCGTCACGTCGCCACCGTTGATGGTAATGGTGCCCCCATCGCTGGCACCGCCACCGCCAATGGCAGCCGGTTCGCCAGCAATCATGGCCCCCGAGGCTATGACTATTCCGCCGTTGATGGTGATGGTTCCGGCAGCCTGGAAGTCGCCGCCACCAATGGCTGCAGAGCAGCCAGCTGACTTTGTATCGGCCTTGAGTTTGCCTGTGCCTGCGCTCTGTCCATAAATGGTGAGTGAGTTGCCGGGGGTAACGCTGATTCCACTGTCTGCCGTAAGCGTCGTCCCGTCGGTGAGGATCAGGTGGACATCGCCTGTGGTGACGACGCGTCCGGAAATGGATATGTCGCTGGTCACAACATACCACCCGTTATCCCATGCCGTATTGTCTTCCATCACCGTGGCTCTCTCACAAGTCTGCTCGACACCGTTGGCATCGAGATAGTTCACATTCGTTGCAGTCGCATCTGCTATTTCTTTAAATACGGCAAATAATTCATCAAATTTCTCTGCACCGGATATCTTTGCCTGTTCCTCAGTGGTCAGAGCTATGTATGCGTCATAAGTTGTTTGCAGCCTGTCATAGACTGCCTGCTGTTCCTCAAAGGTCATATCTCGCAGTTCGTCCGCTGTGGGAAGGCTGTCCAGCATTTCCTGTATGGATGCAGTGGAATCCTCCACATCGGATGAATCGTCGGTCTCAAAAGTCATGTCGCTGTCTTGTTTTTCTTTATTCTGTGTGGTACTCCCGTCGGTTTCACTGTCATTTGGCTGACTTGGCGGATCACATACCTCACAGACATAGCTGCAGGGAGTTCCCTCTTCGCCCTCAGTATAGCCACAATCTGCAGTGTGCTGTGAGTGATGTTCACATAGACCTGTGTCTGGGATTTCTTCTGCCAAGGCATAGGTGGGCAGCATGGAAGCACACAACGTCAATGCGGTGATAATGCTTAGAATTCGTTTTTTCATAAGACTCTCCTATAGGAACAGGGATTGCATTCATTCCCTGCTCGAATTTTTCCTTTATTTTTGTACGTCTTCCCATGGACAGGGCTGGCCGGTGGGCCATGAAAGGCCTGTATCTGGTAGTTCTAACGGCTATTCGCCCTCCATTTTCATACACGTTCATCTCCTTTCTTGAGTTCTCCTGTCTTGCAAAATGTGAGAAGGCGCGTCCACTCTTGGAAGACCATAGATGAAACGCGCCCATTATTACCGTATTGATTTTGTAAATACAAAAAACGACAGACTTACCCTGTCTATCGTAAGTGTATAGCGGTAAACATTTGCCCGTCAATCCTTTGTGGGAAAGATAAAATTACTTCTTCTTATTATATTCAAGTTCAAAATTAGCGTCAATATGATTGGAACCAATAACATGTTTATAGGTACGAATCACTTGTCTTTCCCGTGGACTTTTGATAGAATGGAGAGAGAAATCATCGGTGAGAAGGGGGTTCTATGGGAAAGGAAAAGATTGATTTAGAGGAGCTTGCGGAATTGTCGAGAACGTTATTTCACACCTATTATGCTGGAGATCTAGAACCGTGGTTTTCTTACCTTTGCCCGGAGAGCGTTTATTTGGGGACAGGGGATCCAATGCTGTTTGGTGGGGATGCGATCCGGGAGCATTTCAAAGACTTTGCGGGAAGACAGGTCGACGTTATACAGGACGAATATTTTCCTATTGACCTCGGCAAGCAGGCGGCGCAGGTCTGTGGGAGAATCGTCGTGCAGGGGACAAGCGGCCAATTTCGGGTAATCACTCATTTTACGATGGGCTATCGCATAATCGGAGGAGAGTTGAAGTTGGTGCATCAGCACAACTCCTATGAATACATACAGTCCAGCGGATTGGGCGAAGAACAAGCCCTGATGCTGGACGTGAACACTATGCAATTTGTGCGGGACCTGCTCCTGGAAAAACCGTCGGCGAAGCGAATGGCATTTCGCAGTGGGAAACAGACGCTTCTCATAAACCCTTACACGATCCTATACGTGCAGAGTCAGCGGAAACGGACGGAAATTGTCTGCGTTGACCGAGTGATCTCCTGCAATAGTCCGATCGGGGAATTGAAAGACAGATTGCCGGGAGTCTTCTATCCGCTGCACCGGGGATATCTGGTGAACACGCTGTATATCGTCGCGGTACGGCGGTTTGAGGCGGAACTGATTTCCGGCATTTCTCTTCCCATCCCGGAGCTCTCCTATACACAGGTTAAGAGAGACCTACTGGGGATGATCGGGAAATAGCTGGCCACTTGTCACCTATGTTGGGATTGTATAATAAATTGAAAAGGGAGGGGAGAGAAATTTCTGAGGAGTATTTTGAGAGAAATAGAGGAGAAAATGTAAAATAAATAAAACTTTGTGGGATTATAAAGATTTTTATAGAGAATTTAGGGGATTGATGGTAAAATATAGAAAAAGATGACAGGAAGTATCTGTAAAGCGCACATAAGACTCTGTGGTTTCCGTGTGGGGGAGAAGAATGAATCGACCAAATCTAAAGATTGCCTACAATACATCTGAGAACGATATAAGGACGGAGTTTTATCTGCCCTGCCTCAAATGGGCTCTGCAGTTTGAGCGTGGCGTGGGGTATTTTACCTCAGGATGGCTGGAGTATAATGCGAAAGGCATGGCGGAGTTTATCAGCCATGGGGGTAAGGCCAGATGGATCACCAGCCCCATATTGAGTGAGAAGGATATGGAAATCTTCGTGAATATTGCCAATGGGCAGCAGGAAGCCTACCTGGAGAAATTGATCAACTTTGACGTGGAGAAACTGGAGTATGAGATGCGTCAGGATGTCCGGAACCTTCTGGCCTGGATGATCCATGACGGGGTGTTGGAGATGCGGTTTGCGGTTCCTATAGGTAAGCTTCAGGAGGGAGACTTTCATGATAAGTTCGGCAATTTCTATGGGGAAGAGGGGCAAGTTGTCTCTTTTAGCAGCTCCGTCAATGACAGTAAAAAAGGTTTCGTCAACTATGAAGGTATTATGGTCTTTACAACCTGGACTGGCACGGAGGGATATGTAGATGTCATAACAGGAAAGTTTCAGAAACTTTGGAGCGACATGGATCCCAATGTGAAATGCTACCGGATGACGGACGCGGTGAAGGACAGAATCTTTCAACTTCGCGTAGGAGAGAGACCCTACTCGTTGCCTAGACTTCCGGACGATAAGTGGCGTCACCAGGAGGAGGCTATGGAGAGGTTTCTTAAAGACAAAAATGGCATTCTGGAGATGGCCACGGGGACAGGTAAGACGTACACGGCCATTAAGATCGCCAAAGAATTGTTCAGGCGCGGGGCAATCAAGAAGGCTGTGGTGTGCACCTACGGGAACGATCTTCTGGAGCAGTGGTATAAGGAAATCTTGATGAATATGAAAGACGTCGGGGTGTTCCGGTACTATGAGTCTTCTTACAAGGAGTTGTCACAGTTTGCACTGTATAGGAAACCCGGGATTTTAATCTTATCACTGAACGTGGACCGGGTGTCCGGAACGATCCGGCGCCTGGTAAATAGAGAAAAACAGGCCTATGACAGTGTTCTGTGGATTTTTGATGAGATCCACCGTCTGGGGTCGAAATCTCTGAGGGAGGAACTGAGCGGGATGATCCGGCCGTTTCAGTATCGCCTGGGGCTTAGCGCCACGCCTCTGAGAGAGTTCGACGAGGCGGGAAATGATTTTATCAAGGAGGAAGTGGGGCCGGTAATTTTTCAGTTTGACTTGAGAGCGGCCATTCAGAGGGGAATTCTGTGTGAGTTTGATTATATCCCGTTGGAATATGAGCTGACGGAGAAAGAGAGGAAAGAAAAGCGGGATGTCATAGCGGCCTTCGAGGCCAGAAAAGACCAGGGAGAATCTGCCTGCGAGGAGGAGTTGTACCGGGAGCTCTCAAGGATTAACAAATTGTCGGTGTCCAAATTACCTTTGTTCGAGGAGTTGATCACGCAGCGGCCTGAGCTGGTGGAGAGATGTATAATATTTGTGGAGACCATGGAGTATGGGGAGAAGGTGCAGTATATCCTGAACCGTCATGTCTATCGATACCATACATATTACGCGGATGACCAGAAGAGCGAATTGCAAAGATTCAGCCGGGGAGAGATCGAATGCCTGCTGACTTGTAAAAAGTTGTCGGAGGGAGTGGATATCAAATCTGTGAAAAATATCTTCCTATTTTCTTCTGACAGAGGAAAGCTTGTCACGACCCAGCGGATAGGGAGGAGCCTGCGCATAGATCCTGAGGATCCAGGCAAGAGGGCGACCATTGTGGATTTTATCTGTGTGGCGGTTAAGAACAATACGAGAGAGGAGATCCAGGCAGACAGGGAACGAAGAGAATGGCTGGAAGATCTATCTAAGACTAGGAGGGAGAACTAGGTGAAGATTTATCGGGAACTGGAGTTTGCGATCAGTGAAGTTGCGGCAAGTTTAGATGAGAGTGAAGAATTTCGGAGAAGATTTGCGAAGTTGATAGAGAATTATTTTATGGAGCCTTCGGATTCGGATGTGGAACCTGTGATCAAGTTGGTACGAGGTACGGAGGAAGAGGATTGCGAATAAAGATATTGGGGTGGAGATGTGTCAACATCAGAAAATTTAAGGACTTTGAGGTGGATTTATCCGGCGACACGGACAAGAGTTGTCTGATCATGATGAGAAACGGCACAGGTAAGACCACCACCATCGGCCTGATCCGTGCCGTGCTGAGCGGTTCGGCCGTGGGATGGGGAGAAGGAAAAGTGAGAGAGTTCGCGCCGATGGGAACAGAGATTCCAAGAGGAGAATTTCACTTGAAGGTCCGGTATGACCAGAAACCCTATCACTATATTTTACATTTGGACTATGACAGAGGAACCGCTTTTTATGAGACAAGCCGCATGGGTCCGCGGGGCGGATTGGAGGCTGGCCGGACGTTGCCCATAGAACTGCGGGGCATCATGGATCAGGAGAATTTTGTAAATCGCTTTATCTTTGACGGCGAACAGGCCAAGATGACCTTGGGAAAGGGAAACAAAGAGGCGGAGAAAGCGATTCTCTATCTAAACCCGGTGAATAAGCTGGACGGGTTGAAAAATGAAGTCAAGAGTTTAGTGAAAAGAAAGCAGGAGAACTCAGAGAAATCCCTGGAGAGGAGCATCAAGATCTACAAGAAAAAGATGGAACGGGGAGAGTGCAATTACCGTGAGCTGGTGGAATTGGCAAAACGGCATAAAACGAACTTGGAGTCCAGTAAGAACAGGCTGGGCGAGCTGGAACAGAGATACAACGACATTATCGCGGCAGACGAGAAGCTGGAGAGGGAACAAAAGCATCTTTTCGCCGAGGAAAAAGAACAGAGAGCGCTGCTGAGTTCTGTAATCGGAGAGATTCTGGATCAGAGCAAAAAGCCGTACAATGTCAGTTCAGTCTTAGATAAGCGGTTAAAATGGCTGTCCCGGAACATGCAAGTATTGAAGTTGCCGAAGACCACAGCGCAAGAGTTCTTTAAGGAGCTGGCCGAGAGTGAGACCTGCGTTTGCGGCCATCACATCGGGGAAGATGAGAAAAGGGCAATATTGGAGAATGCGCAGAAATATCTGGGACAGGAACAGTTGGTCACCTTAAATGCCATCAAGCATACCTTGCGGGGATATGAGACTTCGGATGTGATCGGTGAAAAGTTGGCGGAGTTGGGTGAGATCGTGGATCAGTTGCGCAAGATACGCAACGATATGGAGCGGATCGCCACGGAGGCAGAGCGCAGTGGGAATCCGGAAGTCTCACAGATCCGGGAAGAGATGGGGCGTTTGCAGCAGGAAATTTTCCAGTATGAGGAGAGGTTAAGACGCCTGGAGACGAAGGATTACGTCACATATCCAGACCTGAGCGAGGACAGTAATATTGAGAAAGCGAGAAGATTCTGGGAGAATGCCAAGGAGAATTATCTGAGAGAGACGGATACTTATATATTTACAAAGAAGGCGGAGAAGATGATTCAGTACATTGACGCGGTCCGGGAGAGTTCTCTGAAAAAACTTAAGAAGAATATTTTGGATACCTCAAATGAAAAAATCGCAAAGATTATCTCCAATGATTTTATACAGATAGAGAAAATTGACGGAGATTTGGTGTTAAAGGACCGGAAGGGTCTCAGCGAAGGTCAGACATTGGCGGTGGCCTATGCCTATATCGGATCTTTATTTGAACATTCTGAGATAGAGTTCCCATTTGTGGTGGATTCGCCGGCGGCTTCCATGGATCTTGAGGTGCGAAGAGAAGTGGCGAGAGTATTGCCTGAGCTGTTTCAACAGCTTATTATATTTGTCACCTCCGGGGAGGTGGCAGGATTTGGAGAATCTTTCTACCCAATGGAAAACGTCCGGTATCTGACCATAGAGGAGCGGGATCACGAAATCCAGTGCACAGAGGGACAGACCTATTTTTCACAGTATCAAAATGAGGAGGATTAGGGGATATGCCATTTCGAATGCCGGTGAAGACCAGGAGCTTTTTCAGAGATATCTACGATAAGAAGAACCGTGATGGAATGAAGTTGAGGCTACAGTTCGACGGATACTATTTTTCTCTGCTGGCGGGGCTGGCCAGCGGGATGTACGATGTGAACGCGGAGCTGGAGAACAGCGAATTTTTTGACGAATATCCCAAGGAGTACAGTGGTAGCCGGGAGTATATCGCGGCTCTCTTGATCGCAACGGAGATACAAAGGCAGGGGATCGAGGAGCAAGATGCC
>ERZ781275.1880-NODE-1880-length-11130-cov-3.284424_pt1 | contig 11130 bp, 6 predicted proteins | sample MGYA00375853_ERZ781275 | MGnify/ENA primary metagenome ERZ781275 (study PRJEB29790, sample SAMN03653691) | human gut metagenome | host: Homo sapiens | place: USA: Dallas, Texas | collected 2012-07-23 | study: EMG produced TPA metagenomics assembly of the Gut...
CAGAATTTGGCCGACATGACCGAAATAACGCTAACCGTTGAGCGGGAAGGCCAACGACACGATATTGCTTTCGCCCTGGGGGATGAATAATTGCCAACCATGAAACGCCTGCGAAAAATGCTGCCTGCGCTGCTGATATTAACCCCGCTGCTATTTTCCCCGGCCGCCGCGGAGGAATTTTCCGCCAGTTTTAAAGGCACCGATATCCAGGAATTTATCAATACCGTCAGCAAAAACCTGAATAAAACGGTGATTATCGATCCCAGCGTACGCGGCACTATCACCGTGCGCAGTTACGATATGCTCAATGAAGAGCAATATTATCAATTCTTCCTCAGCGTGCTGGATGTATACGGCTTCGCCGTGATTAATATGAATAACGGCGTGCTGAAGGTGGTCCGCGCTAAAGACGCCAAGACCTCGGCCGTTCCGGTCGCCAGCGAGGCCGCGCCGGGCGAAGGCGATGAGGTCGTCACCCGGGTGGTGCCCCTGACCAACGTCGCCGCCCGCGATCTCGCGCCGCTGCTCCGCCAGCTGAATGATAACGCTGGCGCCGGCAGCGTGGTCCATTATGAACCCTCCAACGTCCTGCTGATGACCGGCCGCGCGGCGGTGATCAAACGCCTGCTGACTATTGTCGAACGCGTCGACAACGCCGGGGATCGCAGCGTGGTGACCGTGCCTCTCTCCTGGGCCTCCGCTGCGGAGGTGGTCAAACTGGTTACCGAACTCAATAAAGACACCAGCAAATCGGCGCTGCCGGGATCGATGGTGGCGAACGTGGTGGCCGATGAGCGTACCAACTCGGTGCTGGTGAGCGGCGAGCCAAACTCGCGCCAGCGCATTATCGCCATGATCAAACAGCTCGACCGCCAGCAGGCGGTGCAGGGCAACACCAAAGTGATCTACCTGAAGTACGCCAAAGCCGCCGATCTGGTGGAGGTCCTGACCGGGATCAGCAGCTCGTTGCAGAACGATAAGCAAAGCGCCAAACCGGTGGCCGCGATCGATAAAAATATCATTATCAAAGCCCACGGCCAGACCAACGCCCTGATCGTCACCGCCGCGCCGGACGTGATGAACGATCTGGAGCGAGTGATCGCCCAGCTGGATATCCGCCGCCCTCAGGTGCTGGTGGAGGCGATTATCGCCGAAGTGCAGGATGCCGACGGCCTCAATCTCGGTATCCAGTGGGCCAATAAAAACGCCGGCATGACCCAGTTCACCAACAGCGGTTTGCCGATATCCAGCGTCATCGCCGGCGCCAACCAGTACAACAAAGACGGCACCATCAGCAGCTCGCTGGCCAGCGCCCTCGGCTCGTTTAACGGTATCGCCGCCGGTTTCTATCAGGGGAACTGGGCGATGCTGCTGACCGCCCTCTCCAGCAGTACCAAGAACGATATTCTGGCCACCCCCAGCATCGTCACCCTCGACAATATGCAAGCCACCTTCAACGTCGGCCAGGAAGTCCCGGTGTTAACCGGCTCGCAAACCACCTCCGGCGACAACATCTTTAATACCGTCGAGCGCAAAACCGTGGGCATTAAGCTGAAGGTGAAGCCGCAGATTAACGAAGGCGATGCCGTGCTGCTGGAGATTGAGCAGGAAGTATCGAGCGTCGCCGATTCGGCCTCCAGCACCAGCAGCGATCTCGGAGCGACCTTTAATACCCGGACGGTGAATAACGCCGTGCTGGTCGGCAGCGGCGAAACGGTGGTGGTTGGCGGGCTGCTGGATAAAAGCGTCACCGATACCGCCGACAAAGTGCCGCTGCTCGGCGACATCCCGGTGATCGGCGCGCTGTTCCGCTCCGACAGCAAGAAAGTGTCGAAGCGCAACCTGATGCTGTTTATCCGCCCGACCATTATTCGCGACCGCGATGAGTACCGCCAGGCCTCTTCCGGCCAGTACACCGCCTTCAACGATGCGCAAACCAAACAGCGGGGCAAAGAGAGCAGCGAAGCATCGCTCAGCAACGATCTGTTGCACATCTACCCGCAGCAGGAGACCCAGGCCTTCCGCCAGGTCAGCGCCGCCATTGACGCTTTTAACCTCGGAGGCCGCCTATGACGCCAGCCGCCGAACGCCGTCCGCTGCTGCCCTTCGCCTGGGCCCGGGCGCACCATCTGGTGCTGCTCAGCGACGGCGAACGCTGCGAAGCGCTGTGCCGCGCGGACACCGCCGCCCGGGCGCTGCTGGAAGCGCGCCGCCTGGCGGACGGGCCGATGAGCGTCAGCCGTCTGGCGCCGGACGCGTTCGAGAAAGCGCTGGTGCTCAGCTATCAGCGCGACTCGGCGGAAGCGCACCGGATGATGGCCGACATCGGCAATGAGCTTGACCTCTATACCCTCGCCGAAGAGCTGCCGGATACCGACGATCTGCTCGACAGCGAGGACGATGCGCCGATTATCCGTCTGATCAACGCCATGCTCACCGAGGCTATCAAAGAGAAAGCCTCCGATATCCATATCGAAACCTATGAGCGCCATCTGCAGATCCGCTTTCGCGTCGACGGCGTGCTGCGGGAAATTCTCCGCCCGCAGCGGCGGCTGGCCGCGCTGTTAATTTCGCGTATCAAGGTGATGGCGAGCCTGGACATTGCGGAAAAACGGGTTCCCCAGGATGGCCGTATGGCGCTGCGCATCGGCGGGCGGGCGATAGACGTGCGCGTCTCCACCCTGCCCTCCAGCCATGGGGAACGCGTGGTGCTGCGCCTGCTGGACAAAAACAGCGTCAACCTGGATCTGCTGACGCTGGGCATGCCCCCCGCCCTGCTCGACCAGGTCGACGCGCTGATCGCCCGGCCACACGGCATCATTCTGGTCACCGGGCCGACCGGATCCGGGAAAAGCACGACGCTCTACGCCGCCCTCAGCCGCCTCGACGCCCGGGAGCGCAACATCATGACCATTGAAGATCCGGTGGAATATGAGCTGGAGGGCATCGGCCAGACCCAGGTCAACGCCAAAGTCGAGATGACCTTCGCCCGCGGCCTGCGCGCCATCCTGCGCCAGGACCCCGACATCGTGGCGGTGGGCGAGATTCGCGACGGCGAGACGGCCGAGATCGCCATGCGCGCCGCCATCAGCGAAGGCGCGCCCGTGGGCATTTTCTCGCTGGAAATGTCCGAACACCAGCTTGTCCAGCGTATGATCAGCCTGTGGGGGAAGATTCCCCAGGAGCAGCTTTCCACAGGCCGCCTCAGCAAAGCCGAAGGATCACGGTTCTTCGAAACCGCAGACCTGCTCCGGACCGCGCCGCTGTTCATCAACGAAACGCCCGCCATCAGCACGCTCGAACTCCGTTCACAGGCCCGGCGGCTCAAGGCCGAGCACGGCCTCGGGCTCATCGTGGTCGACTATTTGCAGCTTATGCGCTCTTCACGGCGCACGGACTCCCGTGAACTCGAAATTTCGGATATATCCCGCTCGCTCAAGGCTATAGCCAAAGAGCTCGACGTACCGGTCGTGGCCCTTTCGCAGCTCAACCGTAAAGTTGAAGAACGTAAAGACAACCGCCCCATGCTCTCGGACCTGCGTGAATCCGGAGCCATTGAACAGGATGCGGACATCGTGATCTTCCTTTACCGCGACGAGGTATACAAGCCCGATACGCCGAAAAAAGGCATCGCGGAACTTATCATCGGCAAGCACCGCAACGGGCGCGTCGGGACCGTGGAACTGGCCTTCCTGCCGCAGTACACCGCCTTCGAACCGCTTGCCAAGGATCGCTGATCGGCTATGGTGGATTCGGCAAGCATACATTCCTTTCAAGAGGATACAAAAGCGTTGGGGAAGGGAGACTTTTCTGAAAAACCCCCTTCCCCAACGCGGTCACTTTACATCTATCTCCCTTCCCAAAGGGTTCTATAAAGATCGAATTTTTGCCCGCAGCGTTCTGAAGTGCTTTCCCTTTGAAACGAGAGCTCGTTTCAAGAGCAACGCTCCAGCCAATGCCTCTAGAGGCAAGCCACAATGTACGGCGTGTTTTGGAAAATACACAGATCTCTCCCTCTCCCTGCATGACACAACACCCGCATGGGGCTTCCGGGTGGCAGATGCAGCCGGATACGGCCCAGGAGCGGTGTCATCGCCTATTTTTTCGTCTCTTTAGGGGGCTCTTTCTTTTACAGGATATAAATTTTATTTTCTATTTTCAATGTATTAGCATATATTCTTTCCGGGAATTCCATAAAAACAAATTTTATACTTGAAAAAGAATTTCAATTTCATTATTGTCTTTTCACGGACGACGAGGAAACAGGCAGTATCCCGTCTCCAGTCAAACTGTTGCCGAGAAATCGGCACAGGAGCCGGGAGGTGGTTGGCCCGGCTTCCCAGCCGGATGCCGATCCCCCCTCGGAAGCAGTCCTTCGGCATCCGGCAAAGAAAATTTCCTAATACGTGGCTGTTTCTCAGCTTCGCGTGTTCTCATTGCCTTTTCCAGCCAAAAAGAGCGAATGTGCAAGGACAAAACCGTTTCATCATGGAGTACATCATGAGCAAAGTACTGATTGTTTACGGCTCCACGACCGGCAACACGGAAGCTCTCGCGGAAATCCTCGGACGCCTTATCCAAGAGGCTGGGCATGAGACTACCCTCCTCAATGCCGCTGACGCCAGTGCGCCCGGCCTTTGCGATGGATGGGATATGATCCTTTTCGGTTGTTCCGCATGGGGCGACGACGAAATAATCCTGCAGGACGACTTTGACGCGTTGTTCCAGCAGTTCGACCTCATCAGCGCCAAGGGGCACAAAGTAGCCTGTTTCGCCACAGGGGACAGCAACTTCACATACTTCTGTGGAGCTGTCGACGTTATCGAAGCCGCTCTTGAACGGCTTGGCGCGGATGTCGTCGTTGAAGGCCTTAAAATCGACGGACAGGCCCAGTCCGACCAGCCGGAAATCCAGGAATGGACCAAGGCTGTCATTGAAGCTCTGTAAGCGCTAAGAAAGTCTTCCTTCGAAATGCTCGTTTCCTTGCGAGCACAACGGGCCGGAGCCCTCTCGACCTCTCCGCCCCAACCTCCTCCTTACGCCCCGGTTCGACCGCCGAACCGGGGCGATACTTTTTCCCCATCATGAGGTTTTTACGGTAGCATGGCCACCTCAAACGGCTCTCCTCTTCCATGCCGCCCTGCCACCGGATGAGGCTGTTTGCCGTAATCCTTGACGTGCGGAATCTTCCGCTACCGTGTGCGTCGAGCTTCTTGTACGCTGGTGCTCTTCAAGCACTCTCATCCCATACCCTTTCTGATAAGAGCTAAGAACATCCTCTTTGAGAGTGACTTTTCTTGAATATACTGTTTCCACAGTCATTTTTATCAGTCAACGGCTGTCACTGACAACTTTCAACAGATATCCATCCAGTGCGTTTCTCCGTCGATTTCTTTGGATAAACTGTTTCTGCTCATCATTACCTGTTACCGCCAGACAACATCTGCAAACAGCAGTGGATGACTGACAATGATAGCTCCGGACTGGCACTGTCAGACATACAAAAAAACAACACGGCAAAATGGTCACGAATAAACTATACTATGGTAAAATAACAAGCTTTATTTGCATCAATGACAACCGCTGAAATACGGTAGAGAGGTGTCATCTCAAAGCGGAGGCCATAAACTTTTGCCATCCAAAACAACACGGCAAAATACTCGCTATTTCATATTAACATATTGAAATAATAAGTTAATATAATCAAAAAGAATCATGCTCTCTTATGTTTGATTCTCCTAAGCCCACCGAGAGCTTAGACGGGGAAGTTCTGACACGTTGTTTCAGGTGTCAACGAAAACAGCATGTTATCGATGATGACAGCTAAGGTGAGTTCATGACGGATTATGACATGCATCAGTTGTCACATGGCTTTTCAGAAGAGAGGATGGAAGAGCATTGGAGGGCACCAATACGGCAACATGCCCACTAAATATATTTAACATACTGAAAAATATTGTATATTTCATTAACACAAAACGTTCAAACGTCCACTGGCGGGAGAGATATCCCATCACTGCCAAAAGGGAAAACGTAGGGGAGCATATATTATAATGATAGAACGTCAGTAAGGCCTACGCAGCCACTCTTGCGCGTAGGCCAGAGTGGCGCATAAAAAAGGCCGTTTAACACGGCCTCGCTTGTCTAGTCCTCTTTCCTGCGCCCTCGCCTCCGGGACGGGAGGGCTTCAGCTGTACGGTTGAGGATCACGATATTCCCCTTTGTCAGAATACTGGTTTTCTCCAGCACCTTCTTTTCCGCCAGTTCCGCGATAGCGTCCCGAATCTGTCGGCGTATTTCCTTTAACGGCGAACGCCGATCCATATTCAGCGCCAATGCCAGCGTGCGGATATCTCCCCGAAAAACCGGATTTTCCCTGTGCGACTGGCAGAAGCGATACATAGCCTTCGCAATGCTTCCCCTGATCTGGAAACGTTTGGCTACGTCAATCCAAGTGAGCCGATTGGCCACGTACATTTCCCGGAAGAACGGGCTGATTGTTACTGAAATATCCCGTTCCGCATCATTTTTTCCACGCAGGCGCAAATTCGAGATAATGTGCGTAAGGTCGTAAAACGTCTCCTGCCCCCTTTCTCGCACCACCAATTCTATAGTCCCGTGCGCGAGGCATGTGAGCCCCGTTACCAAGCGCGTATAATGGTTCTTTCCCGGCCTCTTATGCCCCATCAGACGCAGAATCGGCAGCAACGGGCCACGATACGTGAATTTTCCCGTACCGCTCTCCGGGAATGCCGAACGCACAGGTTCCGGAAAAGCCTCCACGCCGCCAGAAACATACGGTGCCTCGGGAAGATCCGGGGCGACGGGCACAAAACCTTCTTCCGTATCCTTCATAGGAAGCGCTCCTGTCGAACGAGCATGACGAGCCTCGGCCCCTTCCGCCCCGGATTCAATGATCGCCAGCAGAGCCATCAGCACGTCCTCTTCCTCAACACTGAGTTTCGGCCCTGTATAAAGGATATTACCCCACGGCCCCGAAGAAATAGGTTCTTTAAAGAAAAAAGCCCCTGATGCGGCGATGCTGCCTTTTTCACGCGATGTAATATCGGGATCACGCATGAGCGCGTCCCGACGTCCCTTTTCAAGGTTATTCATCGGAAAAAACGGCGAAACGCGTGCAATACTGGTTGGATAGCCACACCAAAGCGAAGGGCGTTCCTCCTTAGGAGCTGGCAGGGGTGCTGCTGGGACGCTCTCAACCGGGCTAGGCGCAGGGACAGGCTTTGGAGAAGCCGTCCTGACGACCTCGCACGCCACCTCTCGCGCCTGTTCACGAGCAAGCTCCTCAAGGCTCACAGGCGAGGGCCGTTTCCGCTCCTCAGGCGCGGCAAGCGCACGACAAGCTTTGGAGGAAGGGCTTCCGCTTCTACGCCACTCTTCAATGATCGCAACGATAAACGACGGAACATCCTTCCAGTCGAGCGCATCGATCTGTGCGGCAAGCGTAGGATTATACAGCCTCAGGCGTTCCCGCTCCTCAGCAGAAAGAGGGGAAGGGACAGCCGTCTCAAGAAAACCTTGCAACGCTTCACCCACGGATTTCATCTTATTGGTCATGGCAACATTCCGCATTAGAGCGCCAGCTTGCCATCCGGACGGCACAAGAGCTGCCGGAAAGTGCTGAACCCCGGAGGTGCCGGGCACGCATCCATAGAAGAAAAAGGTGTCAAACTCCGCAAAAGGCCTTTCTTCCCTCGGCCCAGCCGTCCATTTCCGACTCTAAAAAACACTGATGGCGAGTATTGCCCGCATCCATTTACCGCTTTTATTGAGGATGATCATTGACTTTTTTTGAGTATCATGCAAAAAATTCGACACATCACACGCAAATTGGAGGATCTCATGGCAGCGAAAGTCATTGCTTTTGCAAACCACAAAGGTGGCGTAGGCAAGACCGCAAGCACTGTTAACGTAGCGTATTGCCTCGCTAAACGCAAACGCCGTGTGCTTGTTGTGGACTGTGATCCTCAGGGAAACGCGTCGCTGACCCTCGGAACCGTATCCCCATACGAACAACCCCGCACAGTGGCAAACCTCTTTACCGGGCTCTCGTTTTCGGCAGCGGCCGTGCCTTCCAAATACGAAGGGTTGGATCTGATCCCTGCCAATCTGAATGTATACGCTACGGTAAGCACGCTTTCCAATTCCATCAAGCGCTTTTTCGGTTTCCGGCAAGCGCTCGATAAGGCAGCTTTGAACACCTACGATTACATTCTGCTGGATTGCCCACCCACCATTGAGGGTGCGCTCCTGACCAATGCGCTTATCATTACGGACTATATTATCATTCCGGTCGGGGTTGAGGACACTTATGCCCTTTCCGGCGTAAGCCATCTTATCAAAGTCGCGGAAACCCTGCGCGCTGACACCGAATCGAATCTTGCGATCATGGGCGTACTGCTGACCATGTACGATGGCCGCAATAACGCCGCGAAAACCATCCGTAATGTGGCAATCGGGACCTTTGGCGAAGAAATGGTCTTCCGTACGACTATCCCCAGGAATACTACACTAAATAAAGCTGTTATGAGTAACCTTGCGGTCTGTGACTATGATGACGGTTGTTCTTCCTGCCGCAGCTATCGTGAGTTGGCACAGGAAATGGAAGCCCGCCTTGATCCCAAGAACGCATGATTATTCAAAGATGGGCATAGAATAAAAGATGCTTGTCCTGTAGTTTTATATTCCTATTTTTCGGATTATAAGTTTACCATTGGTAACATTCAATTCTTTCCCGGAAGAAACAAAGTGTACACGTATGAGCCAAATTCTATTGTCCCCCGCACATGTTACCTATAAGTAAAATATCTTCTCGACAAAAAAAGGCTCTTCTTCTCTGTCCACTTTATCCTCTTCCTTCCGTAAGGAACTGACATGGCTAAGAAATCAAGCATGCCGGACTTTACCTTCGCTCTCGGTGCCGACCTTCGAGAAGCGGCCGCTAAGATGCGTAAAATGAGCCAGCCGCCGAAGCATCAATCTGCCCAGCAACCTGATGAGGCCGTAGATGCCATGTCCGAAGATGCAGAAGTTACGGTTGAATCCTCAGCAGTAGAGCCCCCCATTGCTAAAGAAGAGACCTTAGCGCCAGAGCCAGGTTCTGATGCAACCATTGGCGTTGACGTTTCTCCAACAGATTTACCATATTGTGAAGAGTCGACCGTCACAATCGAACAATCCGAAGATATTGTTGCACCTGTAGACTCTACTTGTTCTGTAACCGATGGCTTACAGCCTCTTCAAGAGGCCATATCCGAGTCCTCTCAAACGGCTGAACAGAAAGTAGTAGACACTCCTGAGATACCTGCAGAATCCCCTGAAAGGGAACATGTGGAGGGAACTCCTCAGGTAGACCTTTCTACTCTACTTACTGGTGGAGAGAAAACAGAACCTTCTCAAGGTCCTTCTTCTGAATCGCGTTCGGCAGAGGCTCCAAACGCTGTTTGTGCACCAGAGGTAGGTTCTGCACACACACTCTCAGGTATTCAGGATGAACCTTCTGATATCCCCGTCCAGGCAGCTCAAACCGATCTGGATTACGATAAAAAACCGTCAATGACAGCTGATGATAGCTCTATACAGAAATCAGCAGAAATCAGCAGCAAAAAGCAGTCCTTTACTGCTATACCTCCAAAAACAGTTCATACAGACACAAACTGTCACCAACAGTCCCCGGTATTTGACGGCAGAACGTCAGCTGTCAATGACAGTCCTGTACCAAAGCATAATTACAAAGCCACTGCCCTCAATTCTGATGAAGTAAAAAAGTCACCGAATGTAGCCAGCCGCTCAATATATTCACAGATATCTTATAGCCAGTCACAAACAGTCACTGACTATCAAACTTATTCAAATGCAATAACGGTGTCCCCTTGTTCTAACGAAGAGACTCTTCTTCCAAGAGATTCTTTTCAATCTAGGACTGTTACCCCTCCAAGATCCACCGTCGCACACTCTCCGTTGCAAGATGATGGCTTCAAATTGTCACAAGCCGTCACGATAGTGGCGAATGACCATAAACAACCTACTGACTCTAGAAAAGTTCAACAAGAACAGGATATAACAGTACAACGTGGTATCTCGCCGTCCATCATTGCGGCCACCCTTCAAGACGCCCATCTTGGCGGAGCCCGCCAGATACTTTTAGATGCACTTACTGCACTGAGGCAACAATCCCCCCAGGTCGTTGTTAACCTAAAACGTCTTGCTCCGGCTATCGGGCTTTCCTACGGCACCGTCCGTAACACCATCAGCCGCCTTGTACGTGAGGGCGTCATCTGTACTACGCAAGTTCGCACGGGGGATGCTCATGGTGTGTGTGTTGAATTTATTGATGACAATCCATTACCGACAATGACTGCTTCTTCACGTACTAGACAGTCAACGCTCTATCAACAGCAGCCACAGACAGTCATGAAAACTGAGATCCCCCCCTCTTTACCACTTGATGACACGTGTATATGGAATACGGATGGGGATCTTATCGCTATTTTGTGGCCCTTCGCAGCGAATGCCGGTTTCGGACCAGTCCATCTGGCACAACTGAAGCGTGCCTATCAGCTGCAGGGATGGGAACCGGAAAACGTATCGCGGTGTCTGCGTTATCTTGATTGGGAACTTGCCAATGGCGTCTCATCAGGGCCTGAACACGTCACCGCGTGGCTCCGCACCATGCAGCGGCAAGGGCACTATCCTCGTCCAGAAGGCTATGTAGACCCTGAAGTTCTGCGTCTTCGCCAACAAGCCGACGAGGAACGCGAACTCGCTGAAGCCCGTACCCGCTTCAAGTAACTCTTTTTCCCTTTCTTTTTCTTACCGGAAGCAACACGATGTCCGTCATCTGCGCAGGCATCCCATCCATGACTGTCCATTAGGGCATCATCTTTTATCAAAAACAGCTAATGACAGCTACTGACTAGTACGAACAGCTTCTGATTGTTTATTATAACACCTAAATCTCCAAAATTTAACAAACTGTTATGAGCAGTCATCAACACTACCATCAACAGGCACTGTCTGTTGATGGTAGTGTTGTTTCTCATGAGGAGTCATTTACCTGAGGAATTTCCCCCCCAATCTCTCTCTCTCTCTCTCTCTCTCTCTCTCTCT
>ERZ781275.1883-NODE-1883-length-11103-cov-4.864500_pt1 | contig 11103 bp, 12 predicted proteins | sample MGYA00375853_ERZ781275 | MGnify/ENA primary metagenome ERZ781275 (study PRJEB29790, sample SAMN03653691) | human gut metagenome | host: Homo sapiens | place: USA: Dallas, Texas | collected 2012-07-23 | study: EMG produced TPA metagenomics assembly of the Gut...
TCAATATGAGACTGCCGGTGGATATCGTGGGCTCCATCGAACCACTCAGGATACAGTAGATCCGGAAATGACCGCATGAATATAAAGATATCGAGACCAATAGAATGGTCAAAGCTATGAAACTTATTCGTTTCGTTCGTATCAGCTCCTTTTTTTTGGGGGGATAAAAGGGTCAATGATTCAATTTTATAAGACCATTTAAAAAAAATACTGTCAATGCTGTCATGCATATGATACTACCAAATACGGTGATGCTTACTGCATAGTTCGGTATCATGATATCAAAAACTCGTTGTTTGATCCTAAGAAACAGCATTGGAATAGTAACGAGGTTTATGATCAAGCCGGCAATTATTATCACATTTGTCCTATGCCGATTTTTCTTTCTTCTTTCCCGTTCCATCTGGATCAAACACTTTTTTTCTTCTTCATCTGCAGCATGTTTGATTTGTTCGATCGCCTCGAATGAAGATAAATGAGCGATACCTTTCAGCCATTTTGTCATAAATTCCTCCTGTTTTCATCATGCATATTCTCCTGTAGATTTCTTCTTACCTCGTCCATGATCATTTTTTCTTTCGTCCGTCGATATTGCTTGATGACCGCATGTATCAGGAAGATGAGCCACGGCAGGAGGATCATCGCAGGCAAGCTGATAGATACGAGCAGGATCGTGCTTCGATATTCCTGATCAGCTATCGTGGGAAGGACAGTAAGCAGCTTCTTCACATAGGAAAGCAAAGATATCGTCATCATCAGCCAGACCGTCGAGGAAAAGAAGAGCATCCATTTCTTACATATACATCTCGCACTGATCTCTATATAGCTCAGTAGGAATTCATCCTCATTCATGGAGAGGTATCGCAGTTTCTTTTCTTTGAAGCTCGATAACGCCTTTTCATGACGATATCGATAGCTTATTCTTTCGATTGCTTTATGAAGCAGCTTATGTTCTGTATGCTTTTCCATATCAGATTCTCCTTTCCATATCGAAAGCCTTCGATCGACGAGCAAAAAAACGGGAAATCTCCCGCATATTTTGAAAATGTCATATATCATCGATCAAGGTATAGCCTTTCTTCATTCCAATTTTATAAGTTACCTGGCAACTTGCCAGGTAATGCTTTCTAAGATAGGGATACCTCGTTCGTAGATCACCTGCCATCTGCATCCTTTCAATAGAATGACTATGAAATAGATTGGCCTTATCGACTTCAGGCTAAATTTGCCTTTGGCTTATAACGACCGATATCTAGGGCCCTTGACATGCCGATATCGGATAGATACACTAGATCCAGATGTATCGAAGCATGTAAATGGTCTTTGAACTGTAATAATCGTTCTTCCAATAGCATCATTTGCTGCTCATAGATCAAAGTGTCTGTTATATCTATATTTTGATAAAAGCCGACTTTCCCGTCGAACTTATAAACGATTTTTAGACCCGGATCTTCTGCCAGTATGAAGTCATGACTTTCTTCTCCCATGTGCCATATCTTGTATCGGCTATTTTCGTTTACGAAGGCTTTTACAAGCGCTGTGTGGAGCTCTTCGAATAGATCTATTTCTTCATCCTTACAAGATACCTGATATTCGATGGCATACGGTACGATGACAGGATCTTTTCTATCTCCGTTGTTATCCGGAAGTATGGATTGCGCCTTTAGACAATATGCTGAATATTGGGGAATATAGAGGTCTGTGAACCAATCAATCACTTTTCTGAACTCACGTGTTTTGAATATGAATTCATCTTTTGGATCACATACACATATATCTTCGATGGAACAGATCATCTCGACCTGTTTTTCTGAATATTTTCTATATTCCTGTTTTCTCATTACTACTGGGATGAACCTGTTCTTATCTGTGATCTGAAATCTCTCCGCACTGTTTTCTAGCTCATATTCAAAACGCCCTTCCTGTTGCGGATAGAGAAATGCAACTGCATATTCTTCCGATTGAAGGTTCCTTACGACCGGCGAACAGGATACCACATGTACTTCATCATGTTTACGATCATATGTGATCATTTTAGGAACGAATGTATCAGGTTCACATATGGGCGCAAAACAGCTCAGATATCCTTTGACTCTGATCCGATCACCTGGTCCTATGACCTTATTTCTGATCTGTTGCTTTATTTCTGAAAGAGGATATTCTTTTACAGTAACTATGCGGATCACATGGAAGATATGTTTGAATAAGTCCATAACCTTACCTCCGTACTTCGTTTTCTTTGCTCGTTTTGATTCAACATTCCTTCAGCTTTTTATGTACTGCTTTTATAAAATCATCGAATGCTTCCGTTTGCGCATCAAAATACTTATAGTCGCTCAATGAGTAAAATATATCCTCAGGGTCTACATCATCTAATCTTATGATCATCCACGCTTTTCTTCTACTGATGACGTTTGTCCAGATAGCTCTTAGCTCTTGTTTGCCCATCATAGAGTTCCGAAATGCATGGCTTAAGAAAAATATAGCGAGCTCACATTCGCTTAGACCGCTCAGGATACTTTCTGATATATGATCACCATGATCTATGGATCGTCTGTCCATAAAGATCCTGATGCCGCTTGTCTGAAGCTTATCGATCATATCATCGACGATCTCTTTATCCTTTCGTGCATAGGATATGAATACTTTTTTTCTTTTTGATTCCGTTTTCCAAGGATATCCCTTTTCATGGAGCTCGCTGATTCCCGGATACAGGAAGCTTGAAACGAAGAGCGTCTCAAATATTTGCTGATCCATGTCAGCACAGAAAGCAATCTCATTCCACATCCTGTTGCGCATATCTTCAAGGGATTCTTCAGATCCCTTATCATAAGCTACATCGATCTCATGTCTTTTACAGAATTCGATGATATCTTCACGATCCCCGTCATGATCAAAATAAATATAAGCTCTTAGATGATACGGTGTATTCGATACGAATAGCTTTACGATCCCTTTCGTTCCAACGAACTCGTTCAACTGCCAACACCGATCGATCCACTGACTTCTGTTTCCGTAGGATATCTCAAAACGATATCTCTGTTGCAATTCACTCACCTCGTATAAATGTATCGTTTTATCATGACGAAAAGCGATCATCTTATCAAGGTTTCTTGATCGTAGTTCCATGTGGATCCAAGGCAGCAGCTTTCTCGGCGGATCTTCCGGATAGCCCAGTTCTTTCAAAGTGTATGCGATCATTCTTACACCTCCTCCATCATTGGCATACCTTTTGCGGAAAGCTACCTGGCAAGTTGCCAGGTACTGTCTTTTCCTGATGGATCTATCACGCTCGTGGACCACCTGTCATGAAAACTGATGTTTGAATGATAGGGAATAGATCCATGTGCCTGGTCTTCAATTCCTTGGTCATGCCATCTCCTTCAACTCGTTCTCTGTCGCAAGGACATGCAATGGGATATGACGGTCTCCACAGACGAACAATGCATCACCCATACGCAGCTGCTCGATCAGTCCTTTCTCATTCTCATTGACGGTGATGAACTTGCTCAGATCGTTGGTCCCGTCGCGCTCCAGATGCATGATCATCTTATAGACGCTGTTGTTGAAGATCGCTTTTCCATGTACGAGGATGTCTTTCCCCGCAAAGTCCTTCGGCTCCTGCGTCGCGATCGTACAGACATTGTGATACTTTCTGGATCTTCGTGTGTACTGTGCTACTCTTTCCGCACTCATCGGCGTCAGTATCTGCGTATGCGCCTCATCCAGAACGAAAGCAGACTCTACGGACTCATCCAGACACAACGACCAGGCAAATTGGTACATGATGTGATTCAGCGCATTGATCAATGTCAGCGGCTTCTCCAGCAGCATCTTCGTACCGAACGCGATGATTTCCTTCGATAAGTCCTCCTGACCCAGCGATGTATGTCCATTGAAGTAGATCGACCATTCTTTGAGCAGTGGCTTTATCTTCAGCCGCAGATCCCGCAGCAGCTCCAGCTCCTTCGTATCGGCATGCGGCTGCTTCTGACACTCCTCTATGCTCTTCTGCAGATGTACGTCGAGATCGGAGAAGGTCGGATATGCAGAAGCCGGAAGTCCACGGAAATCCGTTTCCGGCGTCAATCCATGATCGGCATACAGCATGACCATCTGATCTCCTACGATGGATAGGGTGTCATCACTGATAGAGGGTACGAGATAGCGCAGGATGATCTTGACATCATCGATACAGTTGTATATGGCAAGCTCTGTATCCCATTTGACGCTGGCGTCCTCATCCTCTTCCACGGAGATCGGCTTCAGATCGAAGACATTGATGATATGGCCTCGCCGCCCCCAGTTGATGAACGTACCTCCATAACGCTTCGTCAGGGAGTTGTTCTTGTTCTCCGGGTCTATCCAGATGATCTTTTTGTGTGTACGGATGTAGAAACGGATCAACAGCTTCATCAGTGTAGACTTACCGAATCCGGTACCTCCGACGATGACGAGATTCCCACTCAGGCGATTCAGTGCCCGGGCACTCACCGGGTCATCGAGCCATTGGAATTGATCGAATAGGATCGCTCCTTTATTCATCAGCTCATGTCCCAGCAGGAAGCCGTCACGATCCTTCAGTGTTTCGAATACGAACGGATAGAGACCGGCCAGACCTAGTGAAGGGAGCGGGATACCGATATTCTTTTCCACTTCAGCAGGGAGGAGACTGTCGACGAACAATGGGGAAGCGACCCGCATCAGATTCTCCTGCATGACGGGAGCACTGGTCAGCTTGAAGCCCTCTGCCCGTAAGCGGAGATTGAGATCCTGACATCGTTTGTTCACCTCCTTTTCTGTGTCAGCATAGACGCTGAAGACGATGGTGATGTTCCAGGTCACATCGTGATTATCGATGATCTCCTTGATGTAGGTGTTCAGGGAGATCAGCTCATTCTCCAGGATCTCTCTCCTCGTCGGGTCGTTCCCGCTCTTCTGATATTCTCTGCTCTTATCATTGTATTCCTTCTTCAGCATACCGGCACAGTCCAGATCCAACGGCTCCGTACGCATGAAGACCTTGATCTCCGGATTCGATACGTAGGAACTCAAGAGGCCGAGATCGAATTGCCGGGGGAGCTCAGTGACGAGCAGAGATTTGATATAACGGTCTCCCAGGATATAGTGGCCTCTTTGGATCTTCAGCCCGATCGGCTGGAACGTACTTTTTTTCTTCAACAGGTCATTGTTCCACATGTTCTCCCTCCTTCCGGAGTCTGTAATAATCATCATAATCGAAATCCGGTTCATGATAGTTGTCTTCCGATGGGAAGATATCCTCACTCTCCTCTGCCAGACAGCTGAAGATACCTCGTGAAAAATAATAATCATTGATCAGCGGATTCTCATACATATAAGCGACATAGTCGTAGAGATCGTGCATGCACAGGTCCTTCGTCCGAAAACCGGCATACTGAAGCTCTGCGACCAGTTCGTCATAGTTCTTCATCAGAGTCGTTTCATCCTCATCGCGCAGCATCAGAAAGAATTCCAGCTCACGATGCGTGTCCTGGAACCAAGTGACCTTTTCAAAATCATTTTGGATCATCGCACGGATGCGCGGATCCTCTTCCTGCGTCTCTTCCCGCAACAGCATCGAGATATGATCGTCGATCTGTACCGGTACGAATACGTAGCCCCAATAGATGGGGAAACGGATCTTATTGAAGATGATGCGCAGGTTGTTCACGATACGGGCCTGTACATAGCTCGTATCGATGAAGATGTTCCTGGGGGTGACCTTCAGACCGATGATACGCTCCCGTGTGCTGCCGTCTCTTATATGGATCGCATCTCCGTCGATCATCTCGATATCTGACCATTCCAATGCCGTGCTGCAATGTTTCTTTTGTTTCTCTGCCTGCTTCATGACCTTCTTTTCTGCTCTTCTTTCTTTATTCTTCTTTTTCTTCATATTTTACGATACCTCCCCATATATATTCCTTCTGTCGTCTGATATACAGATACTGTAGGTAGAAGAACACCAGGAAGTTGTGATAGATGGGAGGGAATGGCTGGATGAGCACGATCACGATCCCATAGAGCAGTAAGGTCAACATGAGGAGCGGGACGTTGACCGTATCTCCTGTCATATTGAAAAGGAATGCCGGGATGAAGAGCAGGGTCGCTATGGCGAACAGCGCGATGTCGATCCATCGGAACATCCCTCCCAGATGTCTTCCTTTCTTAAAATTCTTCGGTGAGTAGAATCTCATGGTCGTTCAAAGTCCTCCATTTCTCTCATATCCTGCATATCTCTTTTTTCTGCATGCGTGGAAGACAGCTCATCGGTGCGTTTCGGATGGATCAGATCCTGGAAACCGGCATGCATGTTCGAAAGATTCTGTGCACGCGTATTCTTCGTTACATAGCGTCCTCCACGGACGATGCTCTTCTGTCCCATCAGTCGATTACCTGCGGCCAGATAAGCCGATCTTCCTACTTTGGAGATGGTTCTCGCATGGAAGGTGGAGGAATCACCGACACGCCTTGCGGTCGTACCCTCACGACTCAGACGGATGCCTCCTTCATCCTGTGAAGCACCACCTGAGCTGCCGTCATTTCCTTCGGCAGGAGTTCCGATATCGATCCCTTCACCACTATCTATGCGTTCACTGGATGCGCCTATATCTGTGCCATCTTCCATCGCACTATCATACCCTCCATCTGTAGAGACCGATGTCGGCGTATTTCCGAAGCCATAGGTTGGATTGCTCTTATCGATCGTGCCAGATGCGCCACCACCTGCCGGATTCGAACCTCTCCAGTAGCTCTTATCCATACCTGCTTTGCCCAAAGCCAGGGAAGCATCTCCTTTGCTCATATCGCTGATGTCGATCCCATACTTCCTCGCTGCACGCGCCTGTTTCTCCGTATGTGGTTCGGAAAAAGCTCTTGGCGGGATGTTTCCTGTACCTCCGGATCCTGAACCATTTCCGGGACCGTTTCCGGGACTATTTCCCGGATCGCTTCCCGGATCATATGCTCCTGTCATAGGATTGTTGGAGCCGATACCACCTCCATCCGGATAGTTACCGAGCGAGTTCAGGCCCAGCATCCTGCCGGCTCCATAAGTCCCCAGAGCTGCCGCTCCAGTGGCCATCCCGATTCCTTTTTGTCCGATCGCCTGTGTGACGCCCTTCAATGCGCTCATCGCCTGGAAGCCCTGCATCGTCATGAAGAGTCCCATACCATCCCCGCCGATGAGCTGAGCGACTTGACCGGGACCGACCAAGACAGCCAGCATGCCCCCCAGGAAGAAGATCCCCTGGCCGACGATGCCGAAGTTTTGTACCGTTTTAGAAGATGTGACAGCCAGGACGAGCAATAGGATGATATATTGCAGGACGTTCGAGATCAGATCTGCGCTGATCAGCTTCACCCATAATCCGAAGCTCCTGTCGTCCGGATTGATGATCCCGGAAATCGGATAGGGAGATATCAGGATCTTGACCGCGATGGAGATCATCCTCTGTGATATCTGTATCGCCATCAGTAAGAACATATAAGCGCCGCATACCCCTTCTACTATCAGAAAGATCAGCATGGTGGTATCCGGAAAATAGATATAATCACCATCAGCTCCAATCAATGCAGAGGTGATATTGAAGAAGCCTCCTACAATCGGTACGCCGTCGAACCAATGATCCATACCGCCTTCCGTGGCGTTGATATCGATCAGCTGGTAGGGAGGATATTGACCATTGCTTGCGGAACTGATAAAGATCTGGGAAGGCATCCCTTCATATTCCTTGTACAGTTTGTCAACAATCTCCTGTTGAAGCTTGTTGTCTGTTTTTGGCTTCGTAGTCGCGAAATTGTTCTCTACTACGAAGGAATCCGGAACACTATCCATAACGACGCTCGTAAAAGCGGTGAATTCTTTGATCACCAGTGGAGTCATGGCAACGACGAAAACGATTGCGATGATACGGAAGATCATCCGTAATCCGCTCAGCTTCCATACATATTCTTCATCGATAGTCGCTTTCAATAACATCGTGAAGGCTCTGAGCAGGGTGAACATCAGGAGGAACATCATCAGGATGTCCCACCATTGCCACACCGTTGAATTTGAGCCGATATCGAAGGAAAGGATCGGTCGTATGATGTTATATACACTATCGATGAGGAACATACTTCCTTTGACGAGTATCCACAAGACCCAGCGGACACCATCGATTACTAGATCCATACGATACCTCCTTTTTACATATTGTATATTTTATAGATCGTCGGGATCAACTCGAGGACGACTGCGATTCCCCAGATGATCTTGAGCATCTTTAAGACAGGCTTTTGTTTCTTCTCATCTTCGTCCTTGACCATCCACGATAGACCATGAGCAGCACTTGCAATGACAGCAACGAGAGGTATCGCCCATAGGCAGATATCCGTAAAGGAATCCAACCAAGGCTTTGCCTCATTTTTCACTCCTGCAGTATTCGGTTTTGGCTTCGCCAATATAGGGGTCATCGTCGAATAGAAGGCGATGAGGATACCTGCAGTCGCAGGAGTCGGTTTTAATCTTTTCTTGAACATAGGGTATATCGTTTCCTTTCTTTCTTAATACTAAAAAAGACACATGATGTGTCTTCTTTCGGATATAGAGCCGCTGTATAAACACTCATACAGTGCAAAAAGCTTATACTACATCTTGACTGTTACTTGAGAGTAACAGTTCGTAGGATAAAAAAATCTTCTATCTTATATGTATCGCCTCCTTTCCCGTGATAAAATCTCTCTTATAAAGAAATGAGGAGTTATTTATGGAAGATTTTTTTAAATTTATAGATTCAAGTTTTATTATTGCTGTCCTCTCTGTTTTCTCAGTAGGTCAGATTTTAAATACTTTCATTAAATATCTATTGGACAGAAGACCGATGGTTTCAGAAATAGATAAGAAGATGTTTATGATATATAGTGAAATATACTATGCAGTTATTGAAAATCCAATTTCCAAGGTGAAAAATAAGAATTGTATAGAAATATTTTTAAAGTTAAAATGAAACAATAGAAAATAATTACCATTTAGTAAATTATTTTGATAATATAACTCTTAAACTCTTACAAGCTTTGAAAGATTCTAAGAACCCCTCTGAAGCAGAGAAAAGAGCTACAACACTATTTTATAGAATCCAAAAACTATATGTTAAATATCAAAAAAGAATGGGGTATAGATTTCCTTTATTAAGAGAAATGATAATCGTTACATTGTATCGTATATGCTTTTTGTTATTTTTAACAATGTCTCTTATCGCTTTACTATACATAATATATTTGTTTTATGATTTAGGCATTTATAATGCTATCACAGATAGTCAATATGCTTTGATTCCTGCAATATTTGTTTATTCTTTTGGACTCACACTTTTTTTTTGCTTGGAAACTACAATAAAACAGCTAAAATAGTTCTTAAACAATTAGAGAATTTTCAACTTAATACACCGCAAAGCACAATATTAAATAGATCACCAAAAAAGAGGACTTCATCAAAATACACTTCATACAAATAATCTATCTTCTCAAGACATAAGGGAATGCGTTGATGTTTTTTCAGCTTTTCCCTTAGCCACAGCAGCCAATTTGGGATATTTCGTTTTATATATTCAACAATATATGTGAATCCAAGAATAAATACTAATGATCCCAAATAAGATATGCCACTTATTATAGCTTTATTTGCTAATTTAGAGGAAGTAATTGCTATATATAGATTACCAAAAACAAGCATTCCATATACTAATGAAGCGGGGATACCTATAACTTTTATCAAACTTAGATTCTGTGCTTTCTTATCTCTATTCATATTTATCATTTTTTACTCACTTTCTTTATGAGGTAAACAAGGGGTAAATCACGCTATATAGGTTTTATAGACTGGTAAGCGGAATCGTGTGTTGGATGTCAATAGTTCGGTTGACTTGATAATAGAAAAAGGGAAGTACTGTTGTTTTGCACTTCCCATACAATTCTCCTACTAACTAATGATATTCTACTGACATCATTTTACTGATCAAATAGCATCTATGATGTCCATTGCCCCGAGCATCATAAATTTTAATTATGACATCCTCTTGTCCGATATATTTTTCCACAAAATCTTTATCATAGCCAGAATCATCAGAAAAGTTCTTTTTGTAAATTTCAAGATACTCTTTATTTTTGATAATGACTTCTCCATTGATTACAACGCAGTTCCAATATATCTTTGTTTCTCTCAGATGTTTTCTGAATATCAATATTATATCACATAACAGAAATATCAAAATGTAAAATATTATCAATTTGACTATGATGATACCTAAAATCTGCATATTTCTCTTCCTTTCCATATACCTTAGACAGGGGATAAGAAGTATGTATCACATCCTTCATGTAAATCTTATTTTGTGGTGAAATTACTATCTGTTAGAATCCAATATTCGGGGATCTTCATAAGCATTCTGATAGGAAATAGCTAGTAGGAAGGATTCCCGGAGCTTTTTTGTAAAAGCCGTCAAGTATGTCTTCGACCATTTCAATACTCCTTCTGACCTTCATATCGATAAGGATCGCTCCATGATGATGTACCTCTTCTTCAAATGAAAGAGGGAAATGCAGGTATCTGCATCTCCCTTGAGAAAAGGCAGACTACTGTTCTGATTTCTTCGTTTTTCTGCGTTTATGAGACACGAAGATGAGTGCTGCACCTGACAGTGTTACGACACTGAGCAGGATCCCAGTCGCTGTCGTATCCCCTGTAACGACCCCACCGGATAACGGTTTATCCGCATAGATGATTGTGCGCAGCTTGTCATCACCATTGACCCATTCGTCATCGATCGTGACCTTCACGACTTCATCGGATAACTGATAACCGGCCGGTGCTTTCGTCTCTTTGATGAAATACGTACCGTAGATCAGATCATCGAACAGTGCGATTCCGCTCTTCGTATCCGTCTTTACACTGCGGATTTTCTTCGTGCATGCTGCGTCACTATACAGCGTAAACTCTGCGACCTTCAGGATGTCCTTATGATCATAATAATCGACCTTATTGACTTTGATATAGGAGCGGATCATTTTATCTTTCATCGTGACCTTCTGGCCGTCTCCTGC
>ERZ781275.1888-NODE-1888-length-11096-cov-4.369985_pt1 | contig 11096 bp, 10 predicted proteins | sample MGYA00375853_ERZ781275 | MGnify/ENA primary metagenome ERZ781275 (study PRJEB29790, sample SAMN03653691) | human gut metagenome | host: Homo sapiens | place: USA: Dallas, Texas | collected 2012-07-23 | study: EMG produced TPA metagenomics assembly of the Gut...
CTGCGTCAGCGTACGGCTTCAGCGCTTCGTACACCATGACGGGACCCAGGTCGGAACCGCCGATGCCGATGTTGACGACGGTTTCGATCTTCTTGCCGGAAACGCCGGTCCATTCGCCGGAGCGAACCTTGTCGGCGAATGCGTAGATGCGGCCGAGCACTTCGCGCACGTCCTTGACGGTGTCCTGTCCGTCAACGATGTACTTGCCTTCGTCTTCGGCCGGGCGGCGCAGTGCGGTGTGCAGCACGGCGCGGTCTTCGGTGTTGTTGATGTGCACGCCGGTGTACATGGCCTTGGTGCGCTCGTCGAGCTTGACGGCCTTGGCGAGGTCTGCGAACAGCTGCAGGGTTTCCGGCTTGATCAGGTTCTTGGACAGGTCGAAGTGCAGGTCGCCCGCGTCGAAGCTCAGCTTCTCGACGCGCTCGGCGTCATCGGCGAACCACTGCTTGAGGCTGATGCCTTCGGACTGCAGCTCATCGTAGTGCTTCTGCAGTGCGGCCCACTCCGGGGTCTTGGTGGCGTCAACAGGAGGATTGATGGCCATGGTGTATAGGTCCTTTCATCATCACTATGAAGCGGATGCGATTGCGGCTTCTCTGCGGATTTCCGCGTGTCGCATTCCGTATCTCTTCACCTCACAAGATACTCACAAAAGAAGACAGAACAACACAAAAATATTTCCTGAGTTAACACATTCGCCAAGATTCGCAATATAGCGCGGTTCCGACAACCTTCCGTCTTCGACATGCGCATTTTCGACGATTACTGAAATCGTATGCATGGTTCCGGCGCAAGTCTTCGTAACACTTCCAAACATGTAATAAACGAAACGATCGCATTATGCAGTGAACGACAAGAAAACGGCACTGCAACTACCAGCAAGCAAGCATTCAACGACTTCGTGCTCTGCGGGGTCACAAACAATCTCCCGCACCCGGTAAAGATCTCCTTGCCGCTCTTATGCGAGCGCGACGAACAAGAAGTGAGCGCCGGTCATCAGCAGCAAACTGATAATCGCAGTAATCGACAGCGTAAAACCAGCAAGCTTCGCATTACCAAGCACCTTGTCGGTAAACAGCGTGGAAAACACTGCAATCGGCGCCAAACAACACATTGCAGCCGCCTCACGAATCTCAGCGCCAAACGGCAGCAGCAGCCAAGCCGCAGTAGCAAACGCAATACCAAACGGCAGTCGCCAGCCAATCACCTTCAACAACTGAAGCACATCCTGCTTGCCAGATGGCAAATCCATAAGCATGCCCACCATCAGCATTGCGCAGAACGAATTCGCGTTCGAAAGCGGCTGCACGAGCGCGGCAATAATGTCAGGAATCTTCACGTTAGCGAGCGTGAGAATAATCATCACCAAGTACGTGTCGAACGGAACCGAACCGAAGAAACCCTTGAACACGTTGCGGGCCAACGCCTTGCGGGCAAGACGTTTGGCATCCTTGTCTTTCGGCTTCACATACGGGAGCGTGGGCGCATTGCCCTGATACTGTTCGGTAAGCGGCATGCCAGGCTTGATGTGCAGCAGCGTTTGCGTCATCACATTCGTACCGGCGGCAACCATTACGCAATTGCCAATGTCGAACATGGCGGCGGGCACGATCGCGCCCGTGCCAAGAAACGCCTGCACCACCGGGAAACAGAAGCAGCCAACGTTGAAGCCGGAACCATTCAACATCATGAACGCACGGTTCTGCACCGGTCGGTGGCGGGACGTCAAGAAAACCACGACCGGCGGAATGAACGCAACAATCAGGCCGAACAGCGAAATCAACAGCATGCTGGAATCATGCGGATTCGTAGCAAACGAATAGACGATCGCGCCTGGCAGCACCAGATTGAAAATAATGGTCTGCATAATGCGGTAATCGCGATCTTCGAACAGGCCGGCACGTTTGAACAAGTATCCGGCGAGAATAATCAGCAGTAGCGCAACAGGCTGAATCAGCGCAGACACGACACTCCCCTAATCCCTAATCATCTCTTTCTCTTCCTACCCGAAGCCATCTTAGGAGCATCCCCTGCCACCAAGCCACCCATCACCGTCCTGTTTCTTCCACCCACTGGAAGAAACACTCCGCTCACGCGCCCCTCAGCGTCCCAATTCCTCCACCCGCTGGAAGAATTCACCCGCAAATAAGCCTGCCACCGTCTCAAATTATCCAGTCAGTGGAAGAATCCACCCGCAAACGAGCTCCCCAACGTCCCAAATCCTCCAGTCAGTGGAAGAATCCACCCGCAAACAAGCTCCCCAACGTCCCAAATCCTCCAGTCAGTGGAAGAATTGGGACGCAAACGGGCAAAATGTTTTCAACATGTTCTCAAAAAGGCTTATTGAGTGGACTACAATGACCAAGAACTGGCGGAATTCCGCCGTTTTCTGAAAGTGCGCGAGATGGGACTTGAACCCACACGTCAAAGACACAGGAACCTAAATCCTGCGCGTCTACCAATTCCGCCACTCGCGCAAGTAGCCATATCAGGGCGAAACGCTCCTGATATGCGAAACCCTAGATGCTTTCACATCTAGGGCGCTGGAGCCACTTGACAGAATCGAACTGTCGACCTGCTCATTACGAGTGAGCCGCTCTACCGACTGAGCTAAAGTGGCAATGCCCGGAAGCACACGCCATCCGCGCACAAGACATAAAGCGTACCAGAAAGTCTCACCCCACGCAAATCCGCGTCGCGCCAAGCATGGCTGAAACCCCCTAAAGCTAGTGGCGCAGGAGTTTGTGGGCCAAATCGCTCACGCCGTAGCGCAGCTTGCTCACCGGAAGCGTGAATTCGCCCGGCAGTTCCTCAACGTAGCCGTTGAAGCCCTGCTTGAACTCGAGCACGCCGCGTCCATCGTCTTCCGGATCGTCGAACACTCCCGAAATGCCATAGAAGTTGTACCGCGTCACTCCGCGTTCCAAGCAACGCGACATCATCTCATGCTGTAAGGCGGTGGGCGCGTAGAACTTGGCGTAACGATCGTCGGATCCGCTGGAGAAATACACCAGCTCGCGTTCATGCCACATGAACAGACCTACGGCGACCGGCACCACCTCGCCATCACGAGCGATGCGCTCGTTCGCATCCTCAATGCGGCGACGTGCGGACTCCACATTCTTCTGAGCCGTATCGAGCTTCTTGCGCACATCATCCGGGTACTTCGTATGCTCAAGCGAACGCTCCAAGCGTTCCACGTCTTTCGAGAACTTCGCCAGCTTTTCCTCCCAGGATTGCAAATAGCGGTCAAGATGCACTTCCGCCACCATGAACTCGGCCTTGTCTCCAAACGCATCATATACGCGTTCGAAGTAATCAAGGCTACGGTTGGCGAAATGCTGGCGTTCGCTACTCAGCTCGCAAATATCGTGGAACACGTTCAGCTCACTGCGATTCAGGCGTCGAACCTCCACGCCGCTGTTCCGCGCGATCTTGACGTTACGACGCGTGTTCTTCGCATACGAAGCGAGCAGCTCGCCGGCGTTCGAGAACTCTCTCAAGTCCTTGACGTAATTCCAACGGTTCATCAGGGCATCGTATCCACGGGTAAAGCCAGCATGCTTCCAACCCAGCCGCTCGTACTCCCGCACCATCTCATCATTGGGTTCGGCCATGGCCTTGCCTTGCGAATCACGAACGCAATACACCTGGTTGGGCCAGCACGTCAGGCTGATGGCGTGAACCCGTTCGGCGGCCTCGCGCAAACCTTCGGTCAACGCGGTCATCTGCTCTCTGTTATTCCCATTGCACAACGGGCCAAGCCATAACGAGCCTTCCACGCCGAAACGCCCTTGCGAAAAAAGCCACCAACGCGCCAGCCACCGGAGCATCGTGCGAATCCACCAATCCAACGTATTGCGTCTGCATGCCGTCGGACTGAGCCAATGCCGCCATTTCGGAAGTCTGCTGGAATCCGCCGTATCTGCTCGCGGCGGAAAGCTCATCAAACTCACTACCGCTCAGCTCGCGCACATTCCATTCAGACGATTCTTGCTCTTGTTCCTCACTCGCATTCACTTCGCGCATCACGATCCGTAACTGCCTTTCACTATCCCAACTGGCTAAAATCCCTTTTCACCAAAAGCGATAACCTAGTCCGGCCTACAGTCGCCGTCAACAGCGTTCACATAACCCTCGCGCACCTATAAGCCCCCACCCAGAATCCTCCAAGCGGAAGGTGAGCTAATAGCTAGTGGCGCAGGAGTTTGCGGAGGGCGGTCTTGAGTTTGAAGGTCAGCGGGCGTACGGGAAGCACGAATGAGCCCATGAGTTCCTCGACGTACCCGTTGAAGCCTTGCTTGAATTCGAGTACGCCACGACCCTCATCTTCCGGATCGTCGAACACGCCGTTGATGCCGTAGAAGTTGTAGCGGGTCACACCGCGTTCCACACACAGATGCAGCATGGCATCATGCTGAATGAGCGCGGAAGCGTAGAACGGCTTGTACTTTTCCACACTGCCTGAGAACAGATACACCGTTTCACGAGCGTGTTCCACGAATAGGGATGCTGCCGCCGGAAGCACGTCACCGTCTTTGGCGTACTCGGCCGCCTCGGTCAAGCGTTTTTCCGCCGCCGCCAAGTTTCGGGACTCCTCCCCTAGCTGGCGTTCCGTTTTGGTGGTCGGATGCTCGTCGTACTTGGCCTGCAGCACATCGACCTTCTTCCGCAAGGCGTCACACTTGGATTCCATGTCGGCAATGTATTCGCCGATGTGAATCTGCGCCACCATGAAGTGCGCCTTACTGCCGTAAGCTTGCTTGAACTTGCGGAAGTAGGCTTCACCACGATATTCGAAATTACGGCGTTCGGCGGTGGCCTGCTCGATGTCGGCAAACACCTGCAGCTCGTCTTCGCCTAGCTCGCGCACATGCACGCCCATGGATGCGGCACGTTTCACGCTCCACTGCGTGCGCTTGTCATACGACTTGAGCAGTGACTTTTCGTCGGTAATGCCAGTCAGGTCTTTCAGGTAACGCCAGCGCGGCACCGCAGTGTAGCCGATGGTGAAGCCGTCATGCATGAAGCCGAGGTTTTTCAACGTTTCTACGGCATCATCAGCAGGAGCACCACCTTGGTCGGCTGGCAGTTCGCCGCCACGCGAGTCATGCAGGCAGTATGGCATTTCCGGCACGATTTCCATCTGTGCGGAACCTTTCGCCTTCGCGTGCTGCTTGAGTTGGGTCATGAAATATTCGGTCAATTCGCGATCGCGATAGTCACACAAGGGGCCGTCGTGCACCACACTGAAGGTGGAAAGGCGGCTGCGATGCGTTTCGAACAGCGCTCCCGCAACGATTGTGCCGTTTTCTTGAACGCCAAGGTATTCCACTTCGATCCCTTGGCCGGCACGCAGACGGCCTGCGGCAGAGGTCTGTTGAAAGTTGCCGTCCGCGTGATGCGCGGAAAAATCGTCAAACGCCTCCGGACTCAACGTAACCAGAGAAAATGCTCGCATGTAATCCTACCCCTTCATGCTGGTTGATTACGAGATTGATTGCCGTACGCAACCAGCATGATGGTAGCACGAGTCAAAGGACGGTGATTTCGGTAGGGATTACCGGGTCGCCCTTCATGAGGCTTTGCGCGCCGATCGGCAGTTCGGCCAGCGCCTGGGCGCGGTAATTATGCGCGTTGACGATGGCCTCGTGTCCCTGATAATCGGAGTTGATTTCGCCGTTGCTCACGTAGCCGACCAGCAGATCCTTCCAGCCTTCTTCCGGCTGATAGGCGGCCAGCTGCTCTTCGGAGCCGGAAATCACATGTTCGCAGTCGGCCAGCGAATACTCGTACGAACGGAAGGCGAGCTTGCGGCCCGGAACCGTGGCCTTGTCTTTCGACTTCTTGGCCACCGGCTGCATGTCACCAGCGGAATTCTCGCGTTCAGTCAGCTTGTATACCATCGCACAGGTCGGAGCGCCCGATCCGGTGACGAGCATGGTGCCCACGCCATACGAATCGACCGGCGCGGTCTGCAGCGAAGCGAGCGCATACTCGTCCAAATCGTTGGTAACGGTGATCTTCGTGTTGGTAGCGCCCAACGCATCCAGCTGGTTGCGCACGCGCTGCGCCAACGACGCCAGATCGCCGGAATCGATGCGCACGCCGCCCAATTCGGGTCCGGCCACGTCAACAGCTGTCTTCACGGCCTCTTCAATGTTGTACGTGTCAACCAACAGTGTGGTGTTCTTGCCGAGCGCGGCAATCTGCGATTCAAACGCGCTGCGCTCATCATCATGCACCAGCGTGAAGCAGTGCGCGGCCGTGCCGATGGCATTCAAGCCATACATTTGCGCGGCCAGCAGATTGGCCGTGCCCTTGAATCCGCCCACTACCGCAGCACGGGCAGCGGCAACGGCGGCCCACTCGTTCGTACGGCGCCCGCCCATATCCATGCACGGGCGATCCTTCGCGGCGCTGACCATGCGGGACGCGGCCGACGCGACCGCGGAATCGTAATTCAGAATGCTCAGCAACAGCGTTTCCAGCAGCGTGCACTCGCCGAACGTGCCTTCGACTTGCAGAATCGGCGAATTCGGGAAGAACATCTCACCTTCGCGATAGCCCTTGATCGAACCGGAAAAATGGAAATTCTCAAGCCATTTGATAGTTTCGGGGCCCACTACTTTGCGATCTGCAAGGAATTTCAGATCATTATCGTCAAGATGGAAATTTTCAAGCGCGTCAAGAATACGACCTTGGCCGGCGGCCACCCCATAGTGGCGGCCAAGCGGCAGATGACGGGTGAAAATCTCGAATACGCACTTGCGATTGGCGGTGCCGTCCCTCAGGCACGCGTCAAGCATGGTGTATTCGTACATGTCGGTCATGAGTGCAGGTGAATAATCCAGCATTTCCAAAGCCTTTCTGACTTTTGGTGAAACTGACCATAAGTGTAGGCCTCGCCGTGGCCAAGCACAGGTTTTCGTTCCATCATACGTGCTTGCATGCCTGTATTACGTGAGACAAACGTGAGATGCGCGCAAATTCGGGCACGACGCAAATTGGGATAGGCAAATTGAGGTGCAGCAAGAGGCGAGTTCAAGACGGAAAGACGGGTTTTCGGCTGGTGATACTGTTTTTTCGGAAAATACAAACGATTGTTGATCGTGTGATCAATCGAAAGCAGAGAAGTCAGCGATGGTAGCGATTAAAGACTTGTTGGGCGAAACGATGATTCGTACGGACGGACGCAAGGTGGATGAGCTGCGTCCGGTGCGCATCACCCGTCATTTCACGGATGTTCCGGAAGGATCCGTGCTTGTGGAATGCGGCAATACGCGAGTGATGTGCACGGCCACGTTCACCGCAGGCGTGCCACGTTGGCGCAAGGACTCCGGCTTGGGCTGGGTCACCGCGGAATATGCGATGCTGCCGCGAGCCACTGCAGACCGCACCGATCGTGAATCCGTGCGCGGCAAGATCGGCGGACGCACGCATGAGATCAGCCGACTGATCGGTCGCTGCCTGCGCGGTGTGGTCGATATGAAGGCACTCGGCGAAAACCAGGTGCAGATCGACTGCGACGTGCTGCAGGCCGACGGCGGCACCCGAACAGCGTCGATCACCGGCGCATATGTGGCGCTCGTGGACGCCATGCGCTGGGCCGAGAAGCACAAGCACATCAGGTCCGCCGAGCGCGTGATCAAAGACAGCGTTTCCGCCGTGTCCGTAGGCGTGATCGATGGCACACCGATGCTTGACCTGCCGTACATCGAAGACAGCAAGGCCATGACCGATATGAACGTGGCCATGACCGGTTCCGGCGAATTCATTGAAATTCAGGGCACTGCCGAACACCGCCCGTTCAACCGCGCCGAGTTGAACGCGCTGCTTGACCTGGCGGAAAAGGGCAACAAGGAACTGCAGGCCGCACAGCAGTCCGCGCTCGCACAGGACTGAAGGCTGCAAGTCGGACGTAAGCCGACCGCAGGCTGGCCTCGCAAACCAATCGTAGGTTAGGCAAGTCAGGGCACGTCAAACGCACGTCAGGCAAGCCGACATCAACGAAGCAACGAACAGCAACGAAAGGAATCGGAACGTGAGAATTATCGTCGCAACGCATAACGAGGGCAAACTCGTTGAAATCAACCGCATTCTGGAAGATTGCCTGGGTGCGGACGCGGATCAGGTGGAGCTGGTGTCGGCCGGTTCGCTGAATCTGCCGGATCCGGTGGAAGATGGCGTGACCTTCCAAGAGAACGCACTGCTCAAGGCCCGTGATGTGGCCGCACGTACGGGCTGCCCGGCAATCGCCGACGATTCCGGTCTGATTGTGGACGTGATGGGCAATGCCCCCGGCATTCTTTCCGCACGTTGGGCGGGCAAGCATGGCGATGACAAAGCCAACAACGCGCTGCTGCTCGCGCAGATCGCCGACATTCCGGATGCCAAGCGTACCGCGCGTTTCCGTTGCGCGGCCGCGCTGGTGGTGCCGCAAACCGAAGCAGGCGCAGGCGCCGATGGTCGTTATGCGATCGCTCAGGAAATCGTGGAAACCGGCGAAATGCCGGGCGTGCTGCTGCATGAGCCTCATGGCGAGCATGGCTTCGGCTACGACCCGCTGTTCGTGCCCGACGATCAGCCGGCGCGTGCCGTCGAAGCCGGCGAGAAGCTCACGTCCGCGCAGATGGAACCGGCCGAAAAGAACGCCATCTCCCATCGCGGCAAGGCGTTGCGCGCCCTGCTGCCATCCGTGGCCACTCTGCTGAAGTAGGGCTGAAACGAGTCGCAGCAGTCTCTATTAGACGTTCTGCTAGGTGTTCTAAAGGTGTGGAACTGTAGTTTGCGGTTCCACACCTTTTATTTTCCGCTTTTTCGCCAACTGGGCGTCACCGCCCTTCGCCAACCAGTCTTCACTGATCTTCGTCAGTCCACCGAACTTCACCGATCGTCGGCGCGAAAATCCTTGCCATCATAATTCGCCCAATCCGGGTATGGCGCCCCCGTTTCGATGCTGTGCTGAATATCGCGATACAAGTGCAGTTTGCGCAACACATGCATGTACGCCTCTTCCAGCGCGGCCCGCTGTTTCAAAATCGCTTGATGCCGCGATTCCAACAATTCCAGCATGTCCGCAATGTGCGCACGCTCGTCTTTTTCGTATGCGAAGAAGCGTTTGAGTTCATCGATGCTCATGCCCGCATGTTTGAAGCAGGCGATCGCCTCGAGCCGCCCGATATGCGAGTCGGTGTACACGCGTCGCCCCGCATCGTCGCGCTCCACGTCGCACAGCAGCCCCTGATCCTCGTAATAGCGCAAGGTTGACGTCTGCACATGGAATCGTTGCGCGACTTCACGAATCGTATATGTTGCCATTCCCCTTCTCATTTCTACGATTTTCTAGGTTTTTCTAGCGATTTTGCGATTCCTTGCGATTGTCAATCATCGGAAAACACACTATCGACGATACTTGCATTCAAGTTTACTTGAAGTGCGACGATAGTACCGTCGACAAACTTACGACATGCGCCAACTCAAGCAACACAGCGCACAGCGGAATACGCAGAGTTTTCAAGGAGGAACCATGCTTGAACCGACCACCGTCTACACGCCGTCACCCGCTCGATACGATTCCATGACCTACAATCATGTGGGCGAGAGCGGCCTGAAACTTCCAGCGGTTTCGCTCGGCTTTTGGCATAATTTCGGCGATATCACGCCGTACGCCACTATGCGTGACATCGTGTTCACCGCATTCGACAACGGCATCACACATTTCGATCTCGCCAACAATTACGGTCCCGAGCCGGGCAGTGCGGAAAAGAACTGCGGCCGTCTGCTGCGCGAATATTTCCATCATCATCGCGACGAACTGATCATCAGCACCAAAGCCGGCTACGAAATGTGGCTCGGCCCCTACGGTGATCTCGGCAGCCGCAAATATCTACTCGCCTCGCTCGACCAAAGCCTCGAACGCCTCGGTCTCGACTATGTCGACATTTTCTACCATCACCACATGGATTCCTCCACGCCGCTCGAAGAAACCATGGGCGCGTTGGCAACCGCCGTGCAAAGCGGCAAGGCACTCTACGTGGGCCTGAGCAATTACGATGGTCCGACGCTGGAAAAGGCCACCGCGATCCTCGATGAGCTGCATGTGCCGTTCATCATCAACCAGAACCGTTACAACATTTTCGACCGCACCGTGGAACGCAACGGACTGAAGGAAACCGCCAAAAAGCTTGGCAAAGGTCTTATCACGTTCTCGCCGCTCGAACAGGGTCTGCTCACGAACCGCTATCTCAACGGCGTGCCCGCAGACAGCCGCATCGCACACGACGGCCGCTTCCTGCAGGAAAGCGCGTTGACACCGGAACGCCTGCAGCAGATCCGCGACCTGAACGATCTTGCCGCCGAACGCGGGCAGACGCTTGCCGAAATGGCGCTCGCCTGGCTGCTGCACGACGGTTACGTGACCTCCGTGCTTGTCGGCGCTTCCCGCCCGCAGCAGCTGCTCGACAATATCGGCGCGTTGAAGAACACCACGTTCAGCGATGAGGAATTGCGTCGCATCGACGAAATTTCGTTGCGCTAAACGCGGATATTTCAAAACGGCAAGCTGACAATAAAACGCGACAGCAATAAAAAATCTGCCGAGACAATCTCAATCATCGAAAAACAATTTCGATACAGAGACCATCTCGGCAGTTTTTTTACATGTAATCGCGTTCGGCAATCTTCAGAAATTTCAACGAAATTCCAAGATCACCATACGATGAAAGAGATAAAAAACGATTAGAAATTGGAATTCATCATTTCATCGTAGATACGCTTGCAATCCGGGCATACCGGGAATTGCGAAGGATCACGCTTCGGCACCCACACCTTGCCGCACAACGCCACCACCGGGCGTCCGGTGCGACGGGACTCGGCAATGCGATCGCGCGACACATAATGCGCGAAACGATCCGCATCGCCGTTGCCGCCATCATCCAGCTTCGTCTCCTCTTCGGGGCGTTCCAACACCGCAGTGCCGGTACCCGCGTCGGGATTGGAAAGCGGCGAGACCGGGTCGGCCTCGTCAATGAAGCCGTCGCGATCATCGAATATCGAACATGCCATAATCAACTCCTCAAATACGCCGCAACCGC
>ERZ781275.1889-NODE-1889-length-11095-cov-3.133696_pt1 | contig 11095 bp, 8 predicted proteins | sample MGYA00375853_ERZ781275 | MGnify/ENA primary metagenome ERZ781275 (study PRJEB29790, sample SAMN03653691) | human gut metagenome | host: Homo sapiens | place: USA: Dallas, Texas | collected 2012-07-23 | study: EMG produced TPA metagenomics assembly of the Gut...
TCAGGAAATAGATATTGTCAGCGTAACGATGCAGATTACAAAGCACAGCTTTCAGGTAAGAGATGTCTCCATGCTGGCGCCATCCATTTACGAGGCATTTAACATTGCATCTACAGGACGGCCGGGTCCTGTCGTCATTGATATCCCAAAAGATATCTTTATGACTGAAACAGAGTATGTTCCTCTGAGCGATGAGCGGAAGCCTGTAAACTATTTTCCAACGCCGAGCCGCGACGCGCTGGTTCGTTCCGCGGAGTTTATTAACCGTGCTGAACGGCCAATGATCTATGCCGGCGGCGGTGTTTTAAAATCTGGCGCAAGCGAAGAGCTGGTCGCTTTTGCGGAAAAAGCTGGGATTCCTGTTGCTAATTCCCTGATGGGCCTGGGCTGTATCCCGAGAGATAATCCGCTTTCACTGGGCTTTGTCGGAATGCATGGTTCTCAGGAGTGCAACTTAGCGGTGATCAATTGTGATACCCTGATCGCCATAGGTGCCCGTTTCAGTGACCGTGTAACCGGTAATATTAATGAATTTATGCGGGATAAAAAAATTATTCACATTGATATTGACCCGACAGAGTTTGAAAAGAATATTCAGGTTAATGTTCATATTCAGGCTAATATCAAGGATGTGCTGCCAGCGCTCTCTAAGCTGGTGGAAGAGAAGAAGCATCCTGAATGGTATAAACAGATCGCGGAATGGCCGCTGCCTGAACGGCCTAAAAATGAATACAATCCTAAAAATATGCTGGAGCATATCAACGATGTTTTCAAGGACGCTTATGTTGTAACCGAGGTTGGCCAGCATCAGATGTGGGTTGGCCAGTATTGGAAATTTAAATTCCCAGGCCAATATGTTACCTCCGGCGGGCTTGGCACCATGGGCTTTGGCTTAGGCGCTGCGGTGGGTGTTCAGCTTGCTAAACCGGATAAAGATGTTATCCTGGTTGCAGGCGATGGAAGCTTCCGTATGAATTGTCAGGAGCTTATTACGGTGAAGCGTTATAACCTGCCCATCAAGATATTCCTCTTTGATAACCAGACGCTTGGCATGGTGCGTCAATGGCAGAAGCTTTTCAATGAAAAACGTTATGCCCAGACCGATTTAGATCAGGGAACTACGGACTATCTTCAGCTGGCGGCTGCCAGCGGCATCAAGGGCTTTGAGGTTAACAGCCTTGAAGAGCTGGATGATGCGCTTGAAAAGATCAAAGATATGAAGGAGCCGGTGCTTGTTCATTGCAATATTTCCAAGGAAGAGGGTGTATACCCGATGGTTCCGGCTGGAAAACCAATTGATGAAATTTATTATGAATAATCGGAAAAAGCCTCATTCTTTAATGAGGCTTTTTTTTAAATGGAAAAATATGAGAATATTTCGTTGTTTGTTTATAAAAAGTAAAAATGGGTATATAATAGAATTGACAAAGACTGTTTTTTAAATTAAAATTATTCTAAAATGTTTTATTATTGAGAGTAGAAAATTAAAAGAAAGTGGTGAATACTTTGAAAAAATGGAGATGTACGGTCTGCGGTTATATTCATGAAGGGGATACACCGCCCGCGGAGTGCCCGATCTGCGGTGTGGGACCGGATAAATTTGAATTAATTGAAGAAGAAAAGCCTAAAAGATGGCGCTGCACAGTCTGTAATTATATTCATGAAGGGGATACACCGCCGGAAAAATGCCCGATCTGTGGCGTGGGACCGGATAAATTTGTGCTGGTAGAGGATGAGCCCGAGGATGGTCTTTCTAAAGAAGAAAAGGATAAGCTGCAAAGCCTGCTGTTTAATGTCAGCTATGGATTATATATCATTTCTTCAAAGGATGGGGACAAAATTAACGGCATGACCTCGAACAGCTTCATTCAGATTACGGACACGCCGCTGCGCGGCAGTGTGTGCATTAACAAAGGAACCCGCACAGCTGAAATGATCGAAAAATCCGGTGTGTTTGGCGTTTCGGTCCTTGGCCAGAATAACCATGATCTGGTAACGCATTTTGGTTTTCAGAGTGGTCACACCGTAGATAAATTTAAAGATGTTTCTTATATTACAGGTGAAAAAACAGGGTGTCCTGGCCTGCCAAATACCTTATGCTTTATTGAGCTGGAGGTAGAAAAAACGGTTGACCTTGGAACACACAATATGTTTATCGGCAAAGTTGTCGGCGGCGAAGCTTTTCACAAGTCAGAGCCTATGACCTATGCGTATTACCGGGCAACGCGGTAAGAAAATTATAAATCTGTCATGATGACGGATTCAATCTGCCAAAGAAGTGGCGCAGGCCGAGACTGCGCCCTTTATCCAGATAAGAAAAAGGGTCCAAGCGCTGCGGTAAACGGTCGGGAATCACGCCTTTTTACCAGAAATGCCGGACACTGGGGAGATTAAGCGTCTTTTTTATTGAAGAAAATACAGGTGTAAATGCAGTGCCCGCAGGACACCTTTTTCTTCCTTCGGTAAAAGGCTCCATCTCTTGAGGTTTTTGATATGCTGAATCCGTCATGATGACGGATTTTTTTTATTTTTCATTTGACATTAAACAGTTTTAAATTTATAATTAGTTTCACATGAAACCATTAACTAGCTTTTACTTAAGAAGAAGAGAGGAAAAAGTATGTCGGAAGAAATGATTAAGAAACAGGATAGTTCGTATTTTGCGACTGAGCGAATCGGAAAGCTTATCGCTAAATTTGCAGTGCCCTGCGTTGTGTCAATGCTTGTCAATGCACTCTATAATATTGTTGACCAGATATTTATTGGGCAGGGGGTAGGATACCTTGGAAACGCCGCCACAAATGTGGCTTTTCCGCTGGTAACCATCTCTCTGGCCATCGCGTTGCTTATCGGTGACGGGTGTGCGGCTTATTTCAGTCTGAAGCTGGGCGAAGGGAAAAATGAGGAAGCCGCCAGAGGTGTGGGAAATACGATTACCATGCTGACGATTGCTGGAATTCTTTTTTTTGTTTTTGGGATGCTCTTGTTAAAACCGATGCTGCATCTGTTTGGTGCAACGGAAACTGTTTTTCCTTATGCTGAAGCCTATACCCGCGTTATCGTTATTGGTCTGCCTTTTGTACTGGTGGGCGCGGGGTTAAATTCAGTTGTTCGTGCAGACGGAAGTCCGCGTTTTTCGATGGCTGCTATGATTGTAGGCGCTATTATCAACACTATTCTGGACCCGGTATTTATTTTTATCTTTGGGTGGGGCGTCTCGGGTGCTGCTTTTGCGACAATTCTTGGACAGATTGCCACCTTTGTCATTACGATGTTTTATCTGGTGCGCTTTAAAAATATTACCTTAAAAAAAGAGTATCTGAAGCTAAAGGGAAAAATTTGCAAGATGGTCTGCTCGCTTGGCATTTCAAGCTGTGTAAACCAGCTGGCAGTTACGGTCGTCGTCATTGTGACCAACAATGTGCTGGCATATTACGGCGCAATGTCTCCATATGGCGCGGAGATCCCTTTATCTGCCATTGGTATTGTCATGAAGGTAAACCAGATTCTGATGTCCATCCTTATTGGAATCGGCGTGGGCTCACAGCCAATCATTGGTTATAATTACGGAGCTCAGAATTACGATCGTGTGAAGAAAACCTTTTTTATGTCTGCGGGAATTGCGACGGTGTTTGCCTGTATCGGATTTGTGCTGTTTCAATTTTGTACACAGGGCATCGTCAATATTTTTGGACAGGAGGACGCATTGTACAATGATTTTGCACTCAGGACCTTTCGTGTTTTTCTGTCAGTCTGCTTTTTAAACGGTTTTCAGATGGTAACCTCGATCTTTTTTCAGGCCATCGGTAAACCGTTAAAGGCTACCTTGATTTCGCTGTCAAGGCAGATTCTTTTTCTGATACCGCTGTTTATCATTCTTCCCGCCTTTACGGGTGTCACCGGCGCCCTATATGCAGGGCCGATTGCAGATGCCATGGCATTTTTGTTAGCCTTGATTTTAGTCATGTTTGAAATGAAACACTTGAATTTATTGGCAAAAACAGGTAAACTAGAATTAGAAATCAATGAATAAAGGGGGAAGCTGACATGAGTGAACGTATTATTATAACCATTGCCCGTCAGTTTGGCAGCGGAGGAAGAAACATTGGTAAGAAACTGGCAAAAGCACTGGAGATTCCGTTTTATGATCAGGAGCTTATTGATGAAGGCGCTAAGGAAAGCGGTATTAATCCGGAAATGGTTAAGGATCTGGAAGAAACTCCAACCAACTCCCTGTTGTATTCCATTGCCACCAGTTCATTCTTTGGTGCCGGGCATTTTTCACCAACCGTTGAGCTGCCAATGACCGACCGTTTGTTTTTGGCCCAGTCTGATGTGATTCGTAAATTTGCAGCCGAAGGCTCCTGTGTCATCGTGGGACGCTGCGCAAATTATGTTCTCAGGGATGATGAGGATACTGTGGATGTCTTTATTCATCGCGATTTTGAGGAGCGGGTTAATCAGGTATCTAAAATCTATGATTTAAATCTGAAGAAGGCTGAGGAGACGGTTAAAAAGATTGACAAAAGAAGAAGCAACTACTACAGCTATTATTCTGACAAAAAATGGGGACAGGCAGATAACTATGACCTGTGCCTGAACAGCGGTGCTTTAGGTGAAGACAGCTGTGTGGATATTATTAAGGCTTTTATTGAAAAACGAAATATACGAAAAAAAGCAAGAGGTTAAAAATCTTGCAGCCCATTGGAGATTTCCAATGGGCTTTTTTGTTTTTTGGGTATAAAGGAAATATGGTGTCAAATCAAAAAAGTTTTATGAAAACGTGACATTTTTGAGCCTTAACCTGTTCGTAATACGCTCTTAACATGGGTTCGCTATAATTGAAGAGTCCTGAACAGAAAAACAAGATTTTGATCAGATAAGAAAAACGAAGATTTAAGGCAAAATACCGCGCGTGATAAACCGGAGTGTAAGTGGTGCGATTTAACCTGATTTTAACATTGGCTTAACATTCTCTGCACGAATCCGGCGGCTTTCTTTGATATGATTACCGTAATGTTAAATTTAGGTTAATCATGAAGGAGAATGAATAATGAAAAGATCTTTGTCTTGGATGGCGGCATTGACAGTGCTGGTTCTGCTGTCTTTTTCGCTTTCTGGCTGCGGTAATGAGGTGACGCCCTCTTATTCAAGTGAAATTTCAGGAGAAATAAATGGAGGGGGCTCCACCTCTGTTCAAAAAATTATAGACGCTGAGGGCGCGGAATTTGGAGCGTTGCATCCGGCAGTAAAATTTACCTATAGCGGCACAGGCTCTTCCGATGGCATTAAAAACGCGGCAAATGGCACGTATTCTTTTGGATGCGCGTCCAGAGAGCTCAAGGAGTCTGAAAAGACAGATCTGACTGAATTGATATTTGCCTATGACGGTATTGCGGTAATCGTCAATGACGAGAACCCTGTAAAAGATCTGACAAAAGATCAGATTAAGGCGATTTATACCGGAAAGATTACAAACTGGAAGGAAGTCGGCGGTGAAGACCGCCCTATAGCGGTGGTGTCGAGAGAAGACGGCGCCGGAACACGAACCGCGGTGGAAGAGCTTCTGGATTTTACAGAACAGCTGAAGCCCAGCGCTACAGTCAAGGAAGGCAACGGAAATGTTCAGTCCACAGTCTCAGCAAATCCCAATGCCATCGGCTATGTGTCCATTACCTTTGTGGACCGGTCCGTCAAACCGCTCAGGGTAGACGGGGTGGAGGCGACCATGGAAAATGTGCTGAATGAAAGCTATGCCTTGTCACGGCCATTTTTAGCGCTTTATAATGAAAAAAACCTCACACCGCAGACCAGAGCTTTTCTTGATTTTATTATGACAGACGAGGGACAGACGATTGTAGAAAAAAATGGTGGAATCAGCGTAAGATAGGGTTCTGCTTTTAAAATAAAATTCTTTAAGAAAGTGAGATCATTTACTTGGAAGAAAAGAAACAAACCAAAGTAGGCGAGAAAGTTGTTGAAAAGATTTTTTTACTTTGCGCCCTTGTATCGATCATCAGCGTCGTTACCATTACCATCTATGTGTTTGTCAACGGGCTGGAGCCTTTTGTTAACGGCTCTTATTCCTTCTGGAAGTTCATTTCAGGGACAGAATGGCGGCCGGGATCAGACATGTATGGTATTTTTTACATGATTGTCGGCTCAGTTTACGCGACCCTGGGGGCCATTGCCATTGGCGTTCCCATCGCACTGTTGACAGCTGTGTTTATCTCCGAGCTGGCAGGCACACGGATTGGAAAAATAGTCCGGTTTGCCGTTGAACTGCTGGCCGGTATTCCCTCAGTGTTGTACGGTGTTTTTGGTCTTGGGATCATTGTGCCCTATGTACTTAAAATTTCGCCTATGGCCCAGGGCGAATCCCTTTTAGCGACGATCATTGTCTTGGCAGTCATGATCCTGCCGACAGTGGTCAGTATCTCTGAAACCTCCATATCCGCAGTTCCAGACGCATACCGCGAGGGCTCCCTGGCCCTGGGCGCTTCTAAGATCCAGACCATCTTCAAGGTGATTATCCCAGCGGCCAGATCGGGTATTATCACAGGTATTATTTTGGGGATTGGCCGGGCGATTGGTGAGACCATGGCGGTTATGCTGGTATGCGGTAATCCTATCGCTGGCATTCCCACCAGTATTTTTGACCAGATCCGGCCATTAACCACCAATATCGCCCTTGAAATGGGCTATGCTTCTGGGGTACATCAGCAGCTTCTGTTCTCTACAGGTGTGGTTCTGTTTGTATTTATTATGATCATCAATTTTATCGTTAATAAATTTGTCGAATCAAAAATTGGAGGCTGAGGAGCATGAGCAGAAAAGTAAAAGACAATTGCGTAAAAGGAATTATTTACGCTGCCACAGCCATTACTCTTGGTATTTTATTATTTATCATTGGTTTTATCTTTGTAAAAGGGATTGGCATGGTGGACTGGAACTTTATCACCCGAGATTTTAACGATAAGGTCGGCTATCAGATGGCGGAAAAGAAAGAGGTTCCCCTCTCGATCAATGAGGCGGATCTTTTGTCAAAATCGGATTACTACAAAAAATATGAAACGCCGGATGGCGAGCCGCTTTATATCGAGTCCTTAGGGGCGGCCATTATGAAGGTCGACTATTCAAAGAGAAACGAACAGCACAAGCAGGTGATTTTCAGTTATATCGAAAAAGATTCGAGCTTAAACGCCACGAAGGACACAACCGGCAAAGGCACAGCGGTCAAAACAGACTATGTACTGGAAAGCGTGGATGGCGCTGACGTGGCAGATTTATCGCTGCAGGAAATTGCCCAGCTGGTCGATGATGGCGGCAGTACGCTCAAGCTGAAGGTGGTCAACCCTGGCGGTGGCATTTTCAGCAATATTATCACAACACTGTATATGGTGTTTCTGTCACTGATCATTGCGCTGCCAATCGGTATTTTGGCGGCCATATACATGACTGAATACGCCAAGCCCGGCAGACTGGTCAACGCGATCCGGTTTGCCACAGAGTGTCTCTCAGGTATTCCGTCGATTATTTTTGGTCTCTTTGGGATGGCGTTTTTCGTTGTCGCCCTGAAATTTCAGATATCTTTACTGTCAGGCAGTTTAACAGTGGCGATTATTCTGCTTCCGGTTATTATAAGAAGCACAGAAGAAGCCCTTAAGACTGTTCCGGTCAGTTATCGTGAAGGCTCCCTGGCCCTTGGCGCGACGAAGCTTCAGACGGTGTTTAAGGTCGTGCTGCCCTCAGCGGTTCCTGGTATTGTGACCGCGGTGCTCCTGAGTATTGGCCGGGTAATTGGCGAATCGGCAGCGCTGCTGCTGACGGCAGGGACCGTTGCGCAGATCCCAGGAACGCTGTTTTCACCGGGAAGCACACTGACGGTTCAGGCTTACTATGTGGCTAAGGAAGAGGGAAACATTGAGCTGGCCTGTGCCATTGGCATTGTCATTGTATTGATCGTTATTGTATTGAATATTTTATCGAGGCTGGCAGCGGACAAGCTGGATGTTGCCCATAAAAAATAGACGAGGTTAAAATGGATAAGAAGAAAAAATTTGATGTGAAGGATCTGGATTTATATTACGGCGATTTTCAGGCCCTGAAGAAGATCAATATTGATATTTATGAGAATGAAGTAACCGCTTTTATCGGTCCTTCTGGCTGTGGTAAATCTACATTTTTGCGCTGCCTGAACCGTATGAACGATTTAATCGACTCTGTCCGTATTGAAGGGACGCTGAATTTTGACGGCAAAAATATTTATGAAAAAGATACGGATGTTATTCAGCTCAGAACAAAGGTGGGCATGGTTTTTCAAAAGCCTAACCCGTTCCCGATGAGTATTTATGACAATATCGCCTATGGACCAAAATGCCAGGGCTTGAAAGATAAGAAGAAACTTGATAAAATTGTCCATGACAGCCTGGTGGGGGCGGCGCTGTGGGATGAAGTCAGCGACCGTCTGGGCAAATCGGCTCTTGGCCTTTCCGGCGGACAACAGCAGCGTCTCTGCATTGCCCGAACCATCGCCATGCAGCCGGAGGTTATTCTGATGGATGAGCCAACCTCTGCCCTTGATCCCATCGCTACTTCAAAAATTGAGGATCTTATGGAGGAGCTTAAAAAGAATTATACGATTATCATCGTAACACACTCCATGCAGCAGGCAGCCAGAATCTCGGACAGAACGGCATTCTTCCTTATGGGAGAAATCGTTGAGTATAATGAAACTAACACCATTTTTATGAATCCGGGAGATAAACGTACTGAGGATTATATTACCGGACGATTTGGTTGATAAAGGAGCGAATAATGAGAGAAGTTTATAATGAAGAATTAAAAACCATTAAGAATGAAATTCTGCTGATGTCTTCCCAGGCAGAACGGATGCTGTCCGATTCAATTACAGCGCTGGAAGAACAAAATGTAAAGCTGGCCAGGAGTGTCATCAGCCGAGATGATATCGTGGATTTGAAGGAAATTCAGCTTCAGCAGATCGTCAGCGAGGTTATTGCAAGACAGCAGCCGGTTGCGGGAGATTTGAGAAGGCTTTCTTCAACCTATAAGATTATTACAAACCTTGAGAGAATCGCGGATTTAGCGGTTAATATCTGCCAAAAGGTGATCTGTCTGCGCAAGGAGGAATACTACAAAAAGCTCGATAATATTCCACAGATGGCGAAGATGGTGGAAGACCAGCTGAAAATGTGCATACAGGCTTATATCGATGAGGATATCAGTAAAATGGACGATGTGGTCCGATATGAGGATGAAATTGACCGTTTGAACAATACCCTGCACAGTGACTGTATTGCAGAAATCAACAAAAATCCAGAGATGGCGCTCCAGGCCATGAGTTTTTCCTTTATTGGAAGTCATTTGGAGAGAATTGGCGATCACGCCACCAATATTTTTGAAACAGTATATTTCATTGTGACCGGAAATTACATGGATTTTAATGATTTAAACACAATTCCTGAAGACGAGTAAGTCGTAGCTTATATTTTTGACCAGAGTAGCTTTTTACTCTGGTCTTTATCTTTTTATTGCGAAATAATCAATGATTCTTGACGCGGCGAATCGTGCCTGTTATAATGAGACATAGTCTATAGTGATTTTAATTTAATAACGTTTTTAAAACGTAAAAAGGGCAAATCTGTTGAAAGGCAGAGACGCAAAACTAAAGGGCCTAAAACCGGTAACCGGTAATGGCAGCCAGCTGCTACGGAAATCCATCCTCATCGATGGACACTGCCCGGCTGCGCCCTTTCGCAGTCGTTTTTTGTTTGTACGAGCATAATAAGATGAGCGGCAAAAGACTGGGAGTATTTATATAAGAGAAGGAAAGGAAAAAAACATGAAAAAATGGTTAGCTTGTTTTATGTCAGTTGTTATGCTGTTTGCGAGCTTTCCGGTATCTATTCTGGCGGAGGAAGCGGGACAGGAGCCTTCAGCCCAAATAACAGAGAATAATACCGTGACAGAAAATCAGGAAGTGGACAAAACCGCGGAAAGTGTGGAGGAGGCATCTTCTGAGGCAGTTGAGTCTTCTGAGCCTCAGCCGGAAAAGAAAGAGGCGGGTGCCCTCTATGCAGGAGCGTCTGTTGACCTGGTGGGAAATATCGAGGTGGAAATCCACTTTAGCCAACCAAGAACAAAGCTGTCAGAAACAGCAGTCCTGACGCTGGCAGCCAGCGACGGTACGTCCAAGGAAATCCCTTTAAAGGATGTCGTCAGCGAAAAGGCCACAACGGATTTTGGCAGCAGGAGTATCCAGTATAAGACACTGCTTTTTGACAGAGATTCTAATGAGATGGACAGCAGCAGCGTTCTTTACAACGAGCAAAAGCCCGATGCAAAGATTTATTTTGCCAATGTCAATTTTTACAGTCTGCCGATTGGCGACTACACTGTCACCGTCTCTGACAAGGGAGTAGTGCCAGCTCAGGCGCAGGTAAGTCTCCAGGGAAGCTCCAAACGTGTCGAATTTATGGGCGGTTCAATTTTAACAGGCGATGTCGACCAAAACGGCAGCATTGACGATGCCGATTACGATGCGGTTATGAAAAGCCTTGGTTCTTCTGAAGCGGACTGTGACCTGAATGGAGATGGAACCGTGGATATTGTCGATCTGGTCTATTTACAGGAAAATATGGGTGTGTCCCATGACTCAGGAAAAGTACAGATCAGTGACACCTCCCCGATTGTAGATCCTGACAACGTGGAAATCAAAACAGGTGAAAAGGATCCTGTGACGATAAAAAGCGGGGATATTGCAAAACTTTTCAGTACGGCCTCCGACCAGGCAGGCGCGGTTCAGTTTGCAAGGGAAGATGGAAACACTATTTCGGAGGATACGCCTCTGAGAATTCCGCTTGTAATGAAGGAGCCAGTCATAGCGACAGAGCTTCGCATTGCCCCCAGTGAACTGGGGCTTGAAAATGCGCCAAAGAGGGGAACCATTGAGGTAACCGATGAACTGGACAACATAAAATCTGTGGATTTCGATCTCCAAGGACAGGCGGATTATCTCTTTTTGACAGATGAAGCCTCCCCGTCAACCATTGTTATTGACCTGAAAGGGCAGGTT
>ERZ781275.1890-NODE-1890-length-11093-cov-2.715981_pt1 | contig 11093 bp, 8 predicted proteins | sample MGYA00375853_ERZ781275 | MGnify/ENA primary metagenome ERZ781275 (study PRJEB29790, sample SAMN03653691) | human gut metagenome | host: Homo sapiens | place: USA: Dallas, Texas | collected 2012-07-23 | study: EMG produced TPA metagenomics assembly of the Gut...
ATTGCTTTTCCCTGTTTGCCGTGGTGCTCATCGCCCTGCTGTGCTCATGGGTTGTCGCGATCCTGTTTTCACCGTTAACCGGCATGTGGCTGTTATCTGACAACATCAGACAGAAGGCGAAAGGTCCTGGATGGATGGCCCGCGGATACCAGTGGCTACTGCGCAAGGCGTTGCGTCACCGCTTCGCCACCGTGTGTATTGCCCTCATTGTGCTTGGTCTGTCCGTATACGGAACAACCTTTATGCAGGGGGAGTTTTTCCCCGCCTCCGACAGGCCAGAATTGCTGGTAAGCCTGACGCTACCGGCAAATGCCTCGCAGTCGGAAACGCAAAATAGGGTTGAAAAGCTGGAGAAGGCCCTGGCAGGCAACCGCAACGTTGAGCGCTTTTCGACATACGTTGGGTCGGGAGCGATCCGTTTTTACCTGCCTATGGATGTGCTTCTGGCAAATGAAAATATCGCCCAGATGGTGGTGGTGGCTAAAGATCTTAAAGCGCGGGATCGTCTTCATCGACAGTTAAACAGGATACTGGCTACGCGCTTTAGCGACATCATCACGCGCGTATCGCCCCTGGAACTTGGGCCCCCGGTCGGGTGGCCAGTCAAATACCGGGTGAGTGGGCCTGACTATCTGAAGGTCAGGTCGATCGCGAATCGCCTGAGTGATGTCATTGGTCGGTCTCCCTCTTCCCGCGAGGTTAATCAGACGGCAGGCGAGCCGGAGAGAGTCATGACCCTCAAGGTCAATCAGACCGCCGCCCGGGCTGCGGGTGTGTCGTCAGAAAGTCTGGCCCGGATGCTCAATACCGTCTGGTCCGGCAGTATAGTCACGTCGGTTCGCGAAAATGACCGCCTTGTTGATGTAGTGCTCCGGGCCAGGGACAATGAGCGTCTTAACCTCGCCACCTTCTCTTCGCTGACTATTCAGGGGAATGACGGTAAACAAATCCCCCTCAGCGCCTTTGCCACACCAGTCTGGGGCGTGGATGATCCGGTGATCTGGCGTCGACAGCGTTTGCCTTTCATCACCGTGCAAACTGACCTCGCACCGGGACTTCGCGCCGAAGCAGTATCCGCAGCGTTGCGACCAGCGGTAGACAGGTTGCGCGCGGAACTGCCTGAAGGCTACAGCATTGAAGAAGGAGGCGCGGTTGCTGAATCTGAAAAAGGTAATAGTTCGGTCTATGCGGTTCTGCCGGTGACACTGGTCATCATGCTCTTGCTGTTGATGCTCCAGTTGCGCAACTATTCCCGTATGGCGTTGGCTATACTGATGGCCCCGTTTGGTTTACCGGGTATCGTACTGGCTATGTTACCTGGCGGAACACCGATGGGATTTGTCGCTCTGCTTGGCGTGATTGCGCTCGCTGGCATGATCATTCGTAACGCCGTCATACTAATTAGCGAGGTTGACAGCAATCTTGCTCAGGGAATGGCAAGCGATGCCGCCATTATTGCGGCCGCAGAGCATCGTGCGCGCCCCATCTGCCTGACTGCCTGTGCCGCCATTCTGGGGATGATCCCCATCTCCCATCAGGTATTCTGGGGACCGATGGCCTATGCGATTATTGGGGGGCTACTGATTGCCACGCTGGTTACACTGACCGTTTTACCTGCATCGTTAAGCCTGTTGTTACACCTGAGAATGATGTCCTCAGGCGAGACTTGTGAAAAATGAGTGGCGTGCCGTCGTATCCTCGTCTCAGGGGGTTGCCAGGTTATTCGCTGCAAGTCAAAGAACTTGCTCACCTGCTGCTGCAACGCCTGGGTAACAGGAAACCTAATAAAAAGTCAATCTCCCTGACCATGTTTATTTATACTCAGAAAACATGTCATTAAGAAAGGAAGCTACGCATTGAAATGGCTAACCTGGTTAAAACGTATCGTGTTGTCCCTGCTGCTGTTGATCGTTGGCGCTCTGGGACTACGCCTTTATGACATTCAGCGCGGGCCCGATCTGCAGCTTTGGCATACCTGGGTTCCGCATGAGATGGACGCGGATGAAATCGACAATGCTGACTGGAACGATTACATCAAAAAAGAGAATGCGCTCTTCAGTGAGGTAAAACGCCATGTTACCGATAAGCTGGACGCTGAGCAGCAAACCGAACTGAATCGTTACTACAGCCGCAGCCCCATCTATCCGGACTCGTTTCCCACCAACTGGAATCGGTCATACATCATGATGCCGGATGGTAAACCGCAAGGTGCTGTGGTGTTGCTGCATGGTCTGACAGATACCCCCTACAGCCTGCGGCATATCGCCGAAAATTACCGCCAACAGGGTTATGTCGCCATCGGTATCAGATTACCGGGCCATGGGACGGTTCCCGCCGGGCTGACCGACGTGGACTGGCAGGACTGGCTGGCCGCCACGCGCCTGGCGGTGAGAGAAGCGAAACGACTGACGGGTAAAGATGCGCCCCTGCATATCGTCGGATTTTCCAACGGCGGCGCGCTGGCAATGAAGTATTCGCTGGACGCGCTGGATAATGCCGAACTGGCAAAACCCCAGCGGGTGATCCTGATTTCTCCGATGATCGGCATTACTAGCTTCGCGCGTTTTTCCGGCCTCGCGGGCTGGCCCGCGTTTCTCCCCGCCTTCTCGAAAGCCGCATGGTTAAACATCATGCCCGAATTTAATCCGTTTAAATATAACTCCTTCCCGACGAACGCCGCCCGGCAGTCCTTCCTGCTGACCAAAGCGCTGCAAAAGCAGATAGTGGCTGACGCGAGGAATCAGAAACTTAACAGCTTACCGCCGGTATTGACCTTTCAGTCCGTCATGGATTCAACGGTCAGTACGCGGGCGATCGTGACGGCGCTGTATAACCGCTTGCCGGATAATGGCAGTGAAATTGTCCTGTTCGATTTAAATCATGCGGTCAGGTTTAATTCATTATTACGCCGGACGTCTTACACCGCGCTGGCGCGGTTGCTGCCCGCAGCGCCGCGAGCTTATCAAACCACGATCATCACTAACGCCAATTCCGCCAGTACAGAGATGGAGATCCGAACAACACCTGCCGGGAAAACAGACACTACGGTGGAGAAGCTACAGGGACTGCATTATTTACCGGACGTGTATTCGCTTTCTCATGTCGCGCTTCCCTTCCCCTTGAGCGATTCGCTGTACGGACGCTATCCCCATCCGCTGAATCAATACGGGATCAGCCTCGGCACGTTTGCAGCTCGCGGCGAGCGTTCTGTGCTGGTAGTGGGCCTGGACTCGCTGATGCGTCAGTCTTCCAATCCGTTCTTTCCCTATATGATCAAGCGCATTGACGAAGGGATCGACACTCGCCCGGCTCTCTCCGGGAAATAACTCTTCTCTGGATAAGTGGCCACCACGGCCACTTTTTCCTGAGGATGCGGTACTACGCTTTCGCCGACGTCGACAGCCACTGATATATCGAGGACAAATCCTGCCCGGCATATCCTGCGTCCGCCGCCTGCTGCCACAGTTCGGCGATGTTATCCAGCCCCGGCATGGTGTGCGGCTCGGCCAGGGAAAGCGCCAGCCGGGCATCTTTCAGCGCATGCGCCAGCTGCATCTGCGGCACGAATTGCTCATTGGCGATGGCGTCCAGTTTGACTTTGACATACGGTGCGGCCAGCGGGCCGCCTTCCAGGGCGCTCCACAGCTGGTCGGGAGTAAAGCCCAGCGTCTTCGCCAGCTGAGCGCTTTCCGCGATGCCCTGCATCATCGAAATCAGCCAGGCATTGAGGACCAGCTTCATTTTCTGGCTGTTGCCCGCCTCGCCAAACCACTGCGTCCCACGTGAGATAGCGGCAAATATCTGCTCCGCCGCGCCACATTTTTCACGCTCCCCGCTGGCGAGCACCAGGATCTGCGCCTTCTCCGCCGGGGCTTTGGTCCCTGAAACCGGAGCATCGACGAAGGTCATCGCCGGCTGAAGCTCCCGCAGCAAGGCGATAGCCTGCTGGGTCTCCGGCAGGCCAATGGTGCCCATCTGGCAATAGATCGCCTGCGGCTGACAGGCAGGCGCAATTTGCGCCAGTACCTCCAGGGTAGCCTGACCGTCGGCGAGCATACTGATGATCACCTCAGCATCGGCCACCGCCTGCTGCGGCGTGGCGTGCAGAGATAATCCCTGCGCCTGTAAATCCTCGCCGCGCGCTGGCGAACGGTTCCAGCCCGCGACGGTAAAGCCCTTCTTCAGTAGATTGCTGGCAAAAGCGTGTCCCATGGCGCCGAGTCCCAGCACCGCGACCTTTGGTAATGTACTCATCTTGTCTGTCCTGATTCGCGTATTAATAAATGGCGGACGTCTACTATCGCATCTCTGGCACGGAAGTCAGTAGCAATAACCGCCATAAAAAGTGACACTGTCACTACGTCATGGCCATGTTTATAGCGGCTCAGGGCTGGCGGAGCCACTCCAGCAAGCGGCGCATTGCTGGCGACAGGCGGTCGTCATCCTGATAGCACAGGCACAGCCGACGCAGCGCCCAGCGATCCTGCAATGTGATAACGGTGAACCGGTAGCGCAGCTGGTAGCGTTCGGCAGGATCGCCCCGCCGGCGCCGTGAGCCACCATCTCGCAAAGCCCTTCAAAATGGCTCATCCTGATGCGGACGTTCAGCGCCTGGCCGAGTCCGGCGGCCTGCTCTTCAATATGCTGCTGCAGCGCGCTGGTCTGATAGAGCGCGACCAGCGGCTCATGGATAATCGTCGCAAAAGCCACTTCGGCGGTTTCACGCAAGGCATGGGCCGGCGGCACGATCAGCACCAGGGGATCCTCCGCGACGGGCTCCAGACGCAACGGCCCGGGATCGACCGCATCGGACACCACCCCGGCCTGCGCTAAGCCCGCCAGAATGCTGCTGACAATATCCGCGCTGGTGCGCTCTTCGGTGTCGATCTGTATCCCAGGATGCGCAGCCATCCACGCGGCGAGTTTGCCCGGCAGAAAAGCCGACAGCGCCGAGGTATTGGCAAACAGGCGCAGCGTTCCCTGCTGACCGCGGGCGAAGGCGTGCATCGCCTGGCGCAGACGCCGCTGCTGCTCTAACAACGGACGAGCATGGCGTGCCAGCACCTCCCCGGCCTCGGTCGTTGTCACTCCCCGGGCATGACGGTGCAGCAGCGGCACACCGACCTCCGCCTCCATTTTGCGCAGCCTTTCGCTGGCGGAGGCCAGGGCCAGATGGGCCATGGCGGCCCCACCGGTAATACTGCCGCTATCCACGATGGCGATAAACAGCCGCAGATCGGCGAGATCCAGTCGCATGACGCCCTCCTTCCCTTCGGTTTTACCGTAGCCTTTGGGCAACATACCGCATTGTCCCCCCCGCGACCAGCTGTTTCAATGCCCTTCTCTGAGCCGATAGGTGAGCCATGATGTTTGATCTCCACACTCTCTGTTTACTGCTGATTTTTATCGCCGCCGGCCTGGTCAAAGGGGTGACCGGTATGGGGCTGCCCACCGTGGCGATGGGCCTGCTTGGCCTGCTGATGCCGCCACCGGCCGCGGCGGCCTTGCTGGTGCTCCCCTCGCTGTTGACCAATCTCTGGCAGCTGCTGGCCGGCCCCGCGCTGGCGCAGATTGCGCGTCGCCTCTGGTTAATGATGACCGGGATGATTATTGGCACGCTGGCGGGATCGTCACTGCTCATCCATCTTAACCCGCGGTGGTCGGCGCTAGCGTTGGGCGCCGTGCTGATAGCTTATGCCGGATACGCGCTCCGTGGTCCGGCGGTGCAGGTTTCTGCACGCATGGAAAAGCGCCTGTCGCCGCTGATGGGCGGACTGACCGGAGTGATCACCGGGGCGACCGGGGTATTTGTTATTCCGGCGGTGCCCTGGCTGCAGGCGCTGGGCTTTCGTCGCGACGAGCTGGTCCAGGCCCTGGGATTGTCGTTCACCCTGTCCACTCTGGCGATGGCGGCCGGCCTCTCTCTGCACGCTGGCTGGCGCGCAGATTCGCTGCTGCTGTCGGCGCTGGCGCTGGCGCCCGCGCTGCTCGGCATGTGGCTGGGACAGCGGATCCGCTCGTGTCTAAGCCCGGAGCGCTTTCGTCAGGGCTTTCTGTTGTTCCTGCTGGCGCTGGGGCTGGAGCTTGTCCTCCGGGGGTTGCTGGCGGAATCATCCTAGCGGCGGGTAATGTGCTTCACATTGTATTTACTGGTATTCTGGTAGATCTCTGAGAAATCAACGATCGCCCGGTTCTGGGCGTAGCTGACAGACTGCACCCGTAGCAGGAGGCTGTTAGGCGCCACCTGCAGCAGCTCCGCCTGCTCGCGGGTCGCCAGCACCGGGGTATAGCTGCGGTGGCTCTCAATAATGGTGATATGGCACTCTTTTTTGAAATAGTTGAACTTAGACTGCTCAAGGTTACCCACGCTGAGCCACGGAAAAGCGGCGTAGGGAATGTAGCTGTTCTCCACCAGGATCGGGACCTCATCAATCAGCCGCAGCCGCCTGACGTAGTAGACTTTTTCTCCCGGCTGGATCTTTAACTGCTGGGCAATGGCCGGCGGGGCGTCAAGCAAGGTGAACTCAATAACCTTATTGCGGTAGTTGGTGACCCCCACCACCTGCATCTGGTAGTTAAATCCCTCCAGCTCTCCGCCATGATAGTTACTTTTACGCACAATGCAGGTTCCGCTGCCGTGCCGCCGGGCGATCAGCTTTTCCTCCTCGAGTAGCGCCAGCGCTTTGCGCAGCGTCATCACCGAGACCTGCAGCTCAGCAGCCAGCGCTTTTTCGCTGGGCAGCATATCCCCGACGGCGTAGTCGTCGCTGTTGATGCGGGCCTTCAGTTCGGTGGCAATCTTTTTATAAATCACTTTTAGATGTCTCACCGAGAGGAATGACGTCAAATGCAGCTGCATTTAATGCATTGTATTTATTCATAAAAATTAATTTTCACTCGCCATAAGCAGCGTTAACTCATCTATAAAAATGGCTATATTTATATATCTCTCCTGCAACAATATATATGACTTTCGTCACAGATGGCCTTTTTCCTGCTCGGGATCCCGGTGGTCTGCTCCTAGTCTGATAAGCCTATTGATCAGGTGATGACAGCGGGCGATGAAGACGAGAGGACAACCATGATTGGCGTGAAAAAGCTTCAGGACTTTTCCAAGGCGATGATCGGGCCGGTGCTGTATCTGCCGGCTATCGGCCTGTTGATCGCCCTGTTCAGCATGACCACCAACCGGCTGTGGGTGGATGAAAGCAGCGGGATCTATCTGTTGGGGAAATTCGTCTCCAGCATGCTCTGGGCGCTGATGAACAATCTCGGGTTTCTGTTCTGCCTCGGACTGGCCAGCGGTCTGGCGAAAACCCGCAAAGCCGAAGCCGCTTTCGTGGCGGCCATGACCTGGCTGGTCTATCTGGCGGCGAACAACAGCTGGCTGACCCTGACCCATCGTCTGGCGACCGGAGCCACCAACGCGCAACTATATGGCAGCGGACAAACCTATATCTTCGGTTTTCAGGTCATCGATATGGGCGTGTTCCTCGGTATTATCCTTGGCTGCGCCGTCGCCTTTGTTCACAATCGCGTGGTTGGCATTGAGTTTCGCGGCGCGCTGTCGATCTACGGCAACAGCAAGCTGGTGCTGATCGTGATGCTGCCGCTGGTGGGCCTGTTTGCTATCGCCACCGTCTATCTCTGGCCGGTGGTGGAGCTGGGTATCTCGGCGCTGACCGGCTTTATGAAATCCTTTGGCGCCATCGGGGTCTTCCTGTACGGCTTTCTCAACCGGTTCCTGATCCCCACCGGGCTGCATCATTTGATCTGGTCGCCGTTCGTCTTTACCTCTATCGGCGGTCAGCTGCTGATTGATGGCCAGACCGTCATTGGCGCCAAGCCTATTTTTCTCGCCGAAATCGCCCGTCATCCCGTTGACGCGCTTAGTGATTCCGCCCGGTTTTTGACCTATGGGATGGTGAAGATTTTCGGTACCGCCGGTATGGCGCTCGCTTTCTATCGCACGGCGAAACCGGAGAATAAACAGCGGCTCAAAGTCACGCTGATCCCCTTAATTGTCACCTCCGTGCTGGTGGGGATCACCGAACCTTTTGAGTTTCTCTTCATCTTCACCGCCCCGCTGCTGTGGCTTATCTACTCCCTGCTGGACGGTTTTTTCCAGATGCTGGCCTGGCTGCTTCACGTGCGGGTCTGCGCCACCAACGGTCTTATCGATTTTGTCGTCTATAACCTGCCCGCCGGCGCCAGCGTGACGCGCTGGCCGGTGTTTGTCGCCCTCGGGCTGCTGGAGACCGCCACCATGTACCTGGTCGGCACCTTCTGTATTACCCGCCTGCAAATGCTTACCCCGGGGCGCGAAGCCGCTGCCGATGCGGTTCGTTCCCCACAGACGGATCCGGCAAATGGCGAGTCAGACAAAGGTGCGATGGTGATTGCGGGGTTGGGCGGCAAAGAAAATGTTTGTGCGGTGGAAAACTGTTTTACCCGCCTGCGGGTCGATGTGCGCGACCCCGCACTCATCCAGCAGACGCTGTTAAAAGAGAGCGGCGGGAGCAGCGTGCTGATTAAAGGCAATCATGTTCAGGTGATCTACGGCCTGGGGGTTAACAAAATTCGAACGGCGGTCAACGCCAGTCTGGGTGTAACTGAATAACGAGGTGGTAAATGAAAGATAACTTTGTGGTCACGATTGCCGGTGGCGGTAGTACCTATACGCCGGGGATTGTCATGATGCTGCTGGAAAATATGGCGCGCTTTCCCCTGCGGGAGATCCGTCTGTACGATAACCATTACGAGCGTCAGAAGACCATCGGCGACGCCTGCGCCATTCTGGTGGCGGAACGCTTCCCGCAGGTAAAATTCAGCTATACCACCGATCCGCAGGCGGCCTTCACCGACGTGGATTTTGTGATGGCGCATATTCGCGTTGGCCTGTATGAGATGCGGGAAAAGGATGAAAAAATCCCGCTGAAATATGGCGTGCCGGGTCAGGAAACCTGTGGGCCGGGAGGGATCGCCTACGGTATGCGCTCGATTGCCGGCGTGCTGGAGCTGGTCGATTATATGCAGCAGTACGCCCCGGGGGCGTGGATGCTTAACTACTCCAACCCGGCGGCCATCGTCGCGGAAGCGACCCGTCGCCTGCGGCCCGACGCGCGCATCATCAACATCTGCGATATGCCGGTGGCCATCGAGGGGCTGTTTGCCGATATCCTCGGTCTGCCGTCGCGTAAGGCGCTGAACGTCCGCTACTATGGCCTGAATCATTTTGGCTGGTGGACCAGCATCACCGATAAAGCCGGTAACGATCTGATGCCGGCGCTCAAGCGTCACGTGGCGGAGCAGGGTTACAGTAGCCCAAAAGAAGATTTTCAGCATAAAGCGCCGAGCTGGATCGAAACCTTTAAAAAAGTGAAGGATGTGTTTGCCCTCGATCCCCTGACGTTGCCTAACACTTATCTGAAATACTACCTCTATCCTGACTACGAGGTAGCCCACTCTGACCCGGACTTTACGCGGGCTAACGAAGTGATGGCCGGACGTGAAAAAGAGGTCTTCGATATGGCCCGGGAGATCACTCGTCGCGGCACCGCGGAAGGCGCGCATTTCCATGCCGGGGCCCATGCCACCTTCATCGTCGACCTCGCCTGCGCCATCGCCTTTAACACCCAGGAGCGGATGCTGTTGATCGTGGAAAACAACGGGGCGATCGCCAACTTTGACGAGACGGCGATGGTTGAAGTCCCCTGCCTGGTGGGCGTCAACGGCCCGGAACCGCTGGCGATGGGAAAAATCCCTTCGTTCCAGAAAGGACTGATGGAGCAGCAGGTGGCGGTGGAGAAGCTGGTCGTTGACGCCTGGATTGAGAAAAGCTACCAAAAACTGTGGCAGGCCATCACCCTGTCAAAAACGGTGCCCAGCGCCGCGGTGGCGAAAGCGATTCTCGATGAGCTGATCGTCGCCAACGAAGGTTACTGGCCCGCGCTGCACTGATTTTTTGCCACAACCCTGCCGTGAGAGCCCCTCTCGGCAGGGTTATCGCCGGCATCCATCCCGCGATACCTCCTTCCATAGCCTCCCTCAGCGCCAACGCGTCAATGGCCTGCGCGACGCCAGCCAGACTGACATCACAGCATCGCCAGCCACTATTTTCCCTGAATAGAGTAATGAAATATAAATTCTATTCTTCGATATTATGGCGTAAAAATGTGATCTGCGTTGTATTCTTTGAGTTACATTAACCCACTGAAAACAACATCATTATTACTAACTCGCAAATTTAACCCGCATTTCATAGGGGTATACTGCCGCATGCCATTGTGATTCGCTTCATGTATTTACCTTCCTGCAACACCGATTTGAAATTAAATTTTCATAATGTGATCTTGTAGCATGCTCATTCCATTTCTTTGTGCCATATTCTTAGCACGGTAAATCGCCGGAACGACAGCAACGTGCCACACCAGGGCGCTGTCCTGCGGCCAACGTCGGCGCTGCCGACGCACTGAAGACCGCTAACCCGAAAAGGAGAACGGATATCGACGACATCCATGCCAACACCAAGCCGTAAACCTCTTTGACCGCCATTGCTTAGCGTACCCTGCCTTGTGCTGAGCAATTACACAAAGAAGAAAATCATTTAATTCAGTTAGATACGACAACACAGGCGTGATAAATCCTGACTGGGGAGATGTATTTTTATCTTGTGTCGTTCAACAAAATAAAGGGACTACCATGTCATTTATAACAAACCTGAACCAGCAACAGAGAAAACGACTTCATCAGATCACCTTAGTGGCCACCTTCGGCGGCCTGCTTTTCGGTTACGACACCGGCGTTATCAACGGCGCCTTTTCCTCACTGAAGCAGTACATGGCGCTGACCCCGACCACCGAAGGGCTGGTGATGAGTGTCCTGCTGATCGGCGCCGCGCTGGGCAGCGTGTTTGGCGGTAGGTTCGCCGACTACTTCGGCCGGCGCAAATACTTGCTCTTCCTCTCCTTTGTTTTTCTTATCGGCGCCCTGCTTTCCGCCGCGGCTCCCGATATCACTACCCTGCTGATTGCCCGCGCCCTGCTGGGCTACGCCGTCGGCGGCGCCTCGGTCACCGCCCCCACCTTTATTTC
>ERZ781275.1894-NODE-1894-length-11066-cov-25.382981_pt1 | contig 11066 bp, 8 predicted proteins | sample MGYA00375853_ERZ781275 | MGnify/ENA primary metagenome ERZ781275 (study PRJEB29790, sample SAMN03653691) | human gut metagenome | host: Homo sapiens | place: USA: Dallas, Texas | collected 2012-07-23 | study: EMG produced TPA metagenomics assembly of the Gut...
TGCCATCGAACACGGACAGATCGGCGTCCTTCTCGTACCAGATAGTTGCTGCCATTTTTGGCGCTCCTTTTATTTATTTGTTTATTTATGGGGTTGAATTTTTCTTGCGTTCTGCGGGGTTTCGCTGAGCGATATTCTGTTGTGGCTTTCCTTGTGGGCTTTTCCGATATGCAGGTTTAGTCCCGTCGCATCGGAAAAGCCCTGTAGGGGTTCACTTAGTGGAATTAGGGGTTTTCACGTTGTGAACATCGTCACTTGGTAAAGTCAACGTCCTTAGTCTCCTTGCAGGTGAGCACGGAGACGAGGCAGCACACGGCCATCACGGCAAGGTAGAGGCCCACGGAGTGGACGCCCCAGTGGGAGCTCAGCCAAGTGGCGATGGTCGGCACGAAAGCCGCGCCGACGATGGCGGCCAGGTTGTAGCCGATGCCGGAGCCGGAGTAACGCACGTTGGCGTCGAACAGCTCAGGCAGGAAGGCGCCGATCGGGCCGAAGGCGATGCCCATCAGGGCAAAGCCGACGCACAGGAACACCATGTTGGCGAAGAAGTTCTTCTGGCCGACCAGACCACCGTCCAGCAGGAACGGGAAGAGTACGGCGAACACCACAAGTGCGCAGGAGGAGAAGGTCAGCACGCGACGGCGGCCGATCTTGTCCGCGTACAGGCAGGACAGCACGATGAACAGGGCGAACACGCAGATGGAGATCATGAGCATGAGCAGGTATTCCTGGTTGGTGAAGCCAAGGTTGCCGCCGCCTTCGCCCTGCTCCTTGGTGCCCCAAGCGAGGGACCAGGTGGCGAGCGTGTAGAACAGCGTGTAGGTCACAGCCACAAGGAAGGTGGCCTGCAGCACCTGACGCCAAGACTTGCGGAAGACCTCGGTCAGCGGGGACTTGACAACCTTCTTCTGCTCCTGAGCCATACGGAAGATCGGGGTCTCCTCCATGTGAACGCGGACCACGAGACCGACGATCACCAGGATGGCGGACAGCAGGAACGGCACACGCCAGCCCCAAGCCAGCATCGCGTCCTGATTGTTGAAGGATTCGAGCACGAAGTAGGTGCCGTTGGACAGGAAGAAGCCGATCGGGGCGCCGAGCTCCGGGAAGGAGCCGTACAGTGCGCGCTTGTCTTCAGGCGCGTTCTCGGTGGCGACCAGTGCCGCGCCGGACCATTCGCCGCCCAGGCCGATGCCCTGGATGAAACGCAGCAGGCAGAGGATGGCGACTGCACCAACGCCGACCTGATCGTAGGTGGGCAGGCAGCCAATCAGGAAGGTGCCGACACCCATGGTCATCAGGCTGACGACCAGCGTGGTCTTGCGGCCCATGCGATCGCCGAAGTGGCCGAAGATCAGCGAGCCCAGCGGGCGGGCGATGAAGGCGACGGCGAAGGTCAGCAAGCTCATCAGCAGTGCGACGGTGGGGTTGTCCTTCGCGGAGAAGAAGATGTGCGGGAAGTAGTTTGCCGCGGCGGTGCCGTAGGCGTAGAAGTCATAGAATTCGATGGCGGTACCGACCATCGACGCGGCGATCACGGTCTTGACCGAATCGCGTACCAAGGTAGCGGCTTTACCTGCCGCCTGCCCTAAGCCAGTCTCTTCGACTGCTGCAGTCATTGTTACTCCTGTTTTGCTCTCGTTCACTCTCATCGGCGGGCGATTATTTCGCCCCACAGGGAGGTTGTTGTTCTGTCGCTGTGTTGTTGCCGTGTACTGTCCGCTACCGTTTCCGTCTGCGGGATTCTGCCGTAAGCCTTGTGAGCGCAACAAAAAAAGCCCCGCATCATGCAGGGCCGTGCCGATTGTGTCAGCTTGATTGGCCCTGCCTTCGTTGACGGGGCTTCAAGCATCAGTGCCGAATTAGTCCGCCAGCGAAGACGGGCTAATAATTCGTGCGGATACAAACGCAGAAGCATTGAATCCAGTCATCGCGTGGCCTCCTTTCGGTATTTCCTCAGGCCGTTCGACCTGAACTGGAATGTAAACATAGGTTTGTATGTCTTGCCAATCCAGCAAGGGTTCACATTGTGGACATTGTGACGTAGGAGTCATGTGAGATGGGTGACTGTGGGCGGCCGTGACTCGGCTCCCCTCAGTCGCCTACGCCGCCAGCTCGGCCGCAATTACAGACGGGCTACCGCCCGCAGTCTGCCTGCTCGCCTCCCGGCTCGCCTTCGCCTACAAACAGTCCACCGGACTGTTTGCTTCACAGCTCAGCCTCAGAGAGGGGAGCCAAGATAGGAGTCACCGGGTGGTTTCGCCGGGGATGAGGGCTACGGGGATGACTTCTTCGGGAGTGGGTTGGGTGTCAACGTCCGAAGCGCTATCGTTCTTGGACGGAGAGGCGGGGCCACCGTCGGCGGCGATCTGTGAGTCCATGCGGACGGCGAGCGCGGCGGCGATGGCCGGGAAGTCCTGTCGAATCGCGGTCAGGCGTTTGCCGGCGGTTTCGGCCATGAGAGTGCCGTCATAGGCGATGACTTGCAGATCAGCAGGCACCTCGATACCCCGGCGTGAGGCTTCCTGCAATGCCACGGATGCCACCACATCGGAGCCGACGATGGCGTCGACATCAGGATACCGCTCGAAAATGGCGCATGCGGTGGCTTCGTGGGCGGCGATGTCGGCCACGGTGCCGGCTTCGACATAATCGCAGGCAATGCCGGCCTCAGCCAGCAGACGCTCGACGGTGAGATGGTAGCGAATCGTGGGGAAAGTGGTGCCTTCCGCGAACTGGGAACGCGGGCCACCAACGAGCACCATGTGGCGCGCGCCGGAATCGATGAGCTGGCGCGCAATCAGACGGCCTCCCTGTTCATGATCAGACCGGACGACCGGCACACCCTCACCGAGCGTGCGGTCGAAAGCGACAATTGGCCGATGGATGGAGGTCCAGTAGTCGGCCGGATGCTCGGTGTGGGCCGCCATGATGATGCCGTCCATCATGTGCCGCTGGAGCATGTCGATGTACTCGCTCTCGCCCTTGTCTGTATCGGCGGTGGAGCAGAGCAGGGTTTTGAGGTCGCGCGCGGCGAACTCGCGCTGCAGATGCGCGGTGAGTGTGGAGAAGAACGGGTGGGCGATGGTCGGCATGATCACGCCGATGGTGTTGGTGCGGTTCCGGTAGAGGTTGCGGGCCAGCTCGTTGGGAATGTAGTTGAGCTGGCGCATCGCGGACTCGACTTTGGCACGCATATCGGCCGAGACGTAGCCGGTGTTGTTGACCACCAACGAAACGGTGCTTAAGGACACCCCTGCCGCTTTGGCTACGTCGCGCATGCCGACCATGGTTTTGCTCCCCTGCGAGTACTGGACTGGATCACTGCTGACCAGTGTACTCGAACCGGTTTATTATTCGGCAGATTTGGTGGTGAGGGTGACGATTCCGGCCAGCAGCACCATGACGATGGCGGACGGGAAGAGCAGGTAATAGCCGAAGCTATGCTCGAAGGCGTTCACCAGTAGCGCGCCGATGATGGCGGCGAGCGCCAGACCGGCCGAGTTGGCGAGCGCATAAATGCCGAGGTCGTGGCCGGCTCGGCGCGGGTCGGGCAAAGAGTCCATCACCAGTTCAAGTCCGAGCGAATCATAGACGCCAAAGGCGAATCCGGAGATCAACGCAAACAGCAGCATGCCGTTTTCACGGGCAGTGCCGGTGGACCAGACGCCAAGGCCCCATGCGAGCCCCAGACCAATCGCATACAGCAGGCAAGCACCGGCCACCACACGGGCCACGGGAATGTTCTTTTCCTCGATTCGCTCGGAAATCGGACCGGCGGCCCAGGAGGCGAGCGCGGCACCGATCAATGTGGCCACAGCCATACCGGCAATGAGGAATCCGGCCGGAATGGTCAGCGGCGCGGACGTAAGTACCACGGCCTTGCCATAAACCCAGAAACGTACGAGATACCACAGAAACACACCGGTCAGCCCAACACCGGCCATCATGCACGTACGGGCGGCGAACATCCGGGAGAACTCGGGAGCGTGGGCCGGCGGGCGCAATTGGTCAAGTACCTGACTGCGGTCAAAAAGCTGGTTCGGCTGCTCAGCGCTAGAAGGCTCCTTGGGCAGAATCAATACGGTGGCAATACCGGACACTGCAAATAGCACGGCGGTGTAACTAAACGGCGCAAACGAATTGAACATCACACCAAGCGCACCCATGCACACGCCAAGCGCTTGGCCGAGCATCACACCGATGCCATGCCAGCGTTCGATGCGAGGGCGGAACTTGTCGGGCACCCGTTCGCTGATGGCGCTGGTCAACGGCACGGAAAGCATCGCATAGGCGAACTGTAGGAACACCCAGAAAATACAAAGCACAATGATGCCGATATTCTGCCCCAGAATCAGCGTGATCAGCGCGCACAGCAGACCTCCGCCAACCATCCACGGGGTACGACGGCCCAATGGCGTGCGTGTGCGGTCGGACAACACTGAAATCAGCGGCATCGCAAACATGGAGGCCACTACGCCGACAATCACCAACACGGCCAGGGGCATCGCCAATTCGGTGGCGACGGGCAACGGGCGGCCAGTGGCCGGATTGATGGCGATATGACCGGCAACAGCAGTGTCATAGCCGAACGTACGCGCAATCGCGTTGGGCATGGCAATGGTGTTCAACGCCACCCAAGGTGCGCCGACCAGAATTGAAGCAGCGAAGAAACCCCAGTTGAGTCGGGAGACCTGACCTGCGGTAGGGCGTTGGCCATTGACGGCGACCATGGGATCGCGCATGTCGAGGTAGGCGGACGACATATCCGGCGCGGGAGTGTCCACACTGGCGGCTGCAGCAGCGGCTGCCGAAGAACCGGCGGAAGCCAATCGCACAGCCTGAGCCTCAGGCTGGTCCGCAGAGGCTTCGGGCGGGCGGCGGCGATTCTTGATGGCCAGTCTGGCCACGGCGGCTTTGTCTTCGGGACTTAGGACCTTGTCCAAATCCGGGCGATCATCAATACCCGGACGCACATACGGTTCCAACATGATGCTGCTCTTTCTCTGTTCTGCTGCTCGTCTCGTCGATTCCGGCGGGATGCTTGGGCCGCGCCCGCAGGAGCACGACCTTCAACCCCGCATACGCAAAACCGCCCGAGCGCACTGGCTTCAGTGCACTGCGGGCGGTTTGCTCTCCATGAACCCAGCTTACGCCGGGCGCACTACTTGGAGCGCGCACAGCGGAGTGACGTTTATGGGCCAACGGTTAGTCGATATCGGCAATCGGCGGGTTGGCGAGCAGATCGCGGGTTTCGTGGTCGCCGGCGGCATCGCTCCAGGCAAGGCTGGCAACCGGGGTGGCGTTGTCTGTGCCGAGGCCGCGTCCGGGCTCGAAGGTGAGGGCGGCCGTGGACGCGCCGTCGGCGGCGGTCCAGCGGAAGGTGATGGACGTGTCGCCATCGACCTCGTAGCTGAACTCGCCATCGAATGCAGACAGCTCGTTGCGGAACTTGGCCAGGGCGTTCAGGGCCTTGACCACCGGGCGTTCGAGGTTTTCATCGATTTCGGCGGTGGAGTAGTAGTGGCGGTTGATGTCGCGGCCGTTGTTGGTGCGGCGCAGCAGTTCCATGTCGTTGCGGCCGGCGAGCGCGCCCACGTAGTAGACCTGCGGCACGCCCGGCAGGAAGAACTGCACGGCGCGGGCGGCCAAGTAGTGCTGGTCGTTGCAGCCGAGGGCCGAGTAGTACGTGGAGTTGACCTGGTAGAGGTCGAGGTTGGACGCGGCGGCACCGGTGGCGGCCTGGGATTCGCCGTGGGTGTTGGCATGGATGGTGTTGACCAGGTTGTCGACGTCCTCGTCGGGCACGAGGCCCTTGAGGGAGCGGTCGAGCTGGTCGGAGCCGATGTCGATCACGCCGATGCCATCGTGCGTATCGAGCACGGTGACGGCGTTGTTCGGGCGGATCTCGGTCCAGTGGGCCACGGGTTCGACGTGACCGGTGAACAGCGAGTGCAGAAGCAGCGGCGGCAGGGCGAAATCGTAGACGCGGTCCACCTTGGAGGCGATTTCCACCTGCTTCTTGTAGTAGCTGTGAACCTCGATGAGGATTTCAAGGCCGCGCTTGACGCCCTCCTCGCGCAGACGGGAGATGAGCTTAAAGGTCTTGGGGGTCATGAAGCAGCTGGTGCCGGCTTCCTTGGCGCCGTAGCCCACGGCGTCGAGGCGGATGTAGCTGACGTGAGAGGCGGCCATCTGGTCGAAAATCGACATGAGGTATTCCCAGCCCTTGGCGGAATCAGTGTCGATGTCCACCTGCTGCGGGGTGAAGCTCACCCAGACCAAGCGCGTCTTGCCGGCGAACTTGTAGTGGGTGAACGGCAGACCCGGGCGCGGACGGTAGATGCCGGCCAGATCCTCTTCGGTCGCGCCGTTCGGAAAGACGGAACTCATGGTCAGGAACATCGGGTAATACTCGGATTCCTCGCCCTTTTCAAGCACGTCTTGGAACTGCTTGGATTCCCAGCTCATGTGGTTGACGATGGCGTCGACCATGATGCCGTGGGTCTTGGAAAGTTCGGCGACATCGTCCCAGCCGCCGAGGCGCGGGTCGACCTTGGTGTGGTCGATGGGGTCGAAGCCTGCATCCGCGCCGTCGAATGGAGTGAAGAACGGCAGGATATGCACGCCGTCATACACGCCGTCGAAACGGGTGCGCAGGATGTCGGTCATCGAGCTGAGGGTGCCGTCGCCGAGGCGATCGGCGTAGGTGATGAGCTGCACTTTGTTTTTCATGGGACCTCCCTTGGTTCATGGGTGCGGGTGCAATGTGTGCGCGTCTGCCTGTTTGTTGTTTACGTATTTGCATACTCACGTATGTATCGAACCGGTTCGATATTACCTCGAGAGAGGCGTCAATGTCCAGTCACACAGCGGAATGCGCGTGTCGAACCGGTTTGATGCGGTGTTCTATGCAGCCCAGCCTGTCCGACCCCAACCCAGCGTTCCAACGCGCAGCATCAACGCGTGGTATCGCCTGGCACCAGCGTCATGGGAATAAGCACGTTCGGCTCGAACGGCTTGGGGATGTTCTTGCGCGAGGCGTTGGCCGCAGCCGCCTCTTCATTGGCGATCGCCTGCACCATATGGTCGGCCGCCGACTGCGCGATCGCCGAGAAATCCTGTGCGACCGCGGTCAGCTTCATACCGGCCAAATCGGTCAAATACGTACCATCATAGGCGACGACCTGCAGCTCGTCGGGAATGGAAATTCCGCGGCTCAACGCCTCACGCACGCAGAACGCCGCGCCAATATCGGAGCTGACCACGGCATCGACGCCGTCGGTCGCCACCCCATCAAGCGCACGGCTGACCGCACGATGATAGCCGGCGAAATCCATCACCTCACCGGCCTCGATATACTCATACTTCACGCCCGCGGAGGTCAATTCCTGTTCCAACGTGAGGTAGTAGCGCACCGTCGGGAACGTGGTCTTTCCCAAATCGAACGACCCCTCCTCGACTTCGCCGCGGACCGCCAGATCGAAGAACTGATCGCGCGGACCGCCAATCATCACCACATGGCGCGCGCCATTGCGAATCAGCATCTGCGCAATCAGTCGCCCACCCTGCTCGTGGTCAGATCCGATCGACGAAATACCATTTCCAAGCACGCGATCGAATGCGACGATCGGGCGGTGGATGGACGTCCAATAATCGCCGGGATGCGAGGTGTGAGCGCACATGACGATGCCGTCCATCATGTGCCTGCGCAGCATATCGACGTATTGGATTTCGCCGTCCGTCTCGTCGGTGGTGGAGCACAGCATGGTGCGCAGCCCCTGCGCGGCGAGCGCATGCTGCAGGTGCGCGGTAAACGTTGCAAAGAACGGGTGACGGATGGTGGGCACGATGACGCCGACCAGATTCGTGCGATCGTGGTACAGGTTGCGGGCAAGCTCGTTCGGCACGTAATTGAGGGCCTGCATGGCCTTACGCACGCGGTCGCGCATGTCGTTGGATACATACCCGTTGCCGTTCACCACCAGCGAGACGGTGCTCAGAGACACCCCGGCCTTCTTCGCCACATCGCGCATGCCGACCATGATCGCACCTTCCCCGTTATCACTGTTCCATCGTTGTATTCTCACGTGCTTGCCGCGCGCTTTCCGTGCGCTTCTCGCGAGATATTACATTCATTTACATTCTCTCGAACCTGTTCGACAGTCCGGCGTGTATATCGCTTAACGGGGTTACCCCTTTACTTGATTTTCAATATTGATTTTCGTATGCTGCCCACGACACGGAAAACGGCAGCACAGCACAACAAAAGAAACGGCGCAAAGCTTGCGATATCCACACTCACTTTGCGCCGTCTTCTTGTATTGATGATGACCTACATTGCGATCAGTCGGTCGGCACGTCGCCGGACTGGGTGTGGTCGAAGACCGGCTTGTTGTCTTTGTCGAAGGTGTAGACGCCGATGTTCGCGGAGCTCGGATCATTGTTCTTATTGAACGGTCCGATACCGGTCTGGCCCTGGTACTGGATATCCTTGCCATCCTTCAGCAGCGGCTTGGTCTGGTCGAATGCAATCACCAGCGTCGCATCCGGGCTGGCGGCCTTGATGGCGGTTGCGCTCAGATTTCTTTCATGTTACTCAGCGACCGTCCGTGTAACGTGAAAATTACGCCGGATTGGCGAGCAGCGCAATGCCGAAACCGGTGGCCACGCAAATGAGAGGCACCGCGACGGTTGCTATTCCATAGCCCAGAGCCAGCGTAAAACGACGCTGGCGAATCAATGAAACCACTTCGTTGAGCGCCGTGGAGAATGTTGAGAAACCACCGAGAAATCCGACAACGAACATCATGACCGTGTCCATATCCACCGATTGCGAATAGTAGGACATCATGGCGATGCCCGCGCATAGCGAGGCGACGCCGTTGATGACGAGCGTGGATAGCGGGAAGTTGCGGTTCGTTCTCCGATTCTCGCGATTCCAGCCTCGTTGAATTGACACGTCGAGCACGTAACGGGCCATGGCGCCCAGACCGCCGAACAGACAGATCATCCACATCATCAGCGCACCTCCCCGGTAGCCGGGTCGGCGATAAGCGAAATCTCCGCAGTGATCGGTTTGGGCTCGAAGCTGGGCGGAAGCGGGTTAGCCGGCTGCTGGATTGGTTGCGACTGCTGAATCGGCTCGGGCAGCTGCCCCAAGTCTGAAGTATCCTGCTCGCGCAGCAACGGCTGCGATGGCTGTGCCAGCTGAGGAACGGCCAGCGGAGGAATCTGCGGAACGCGGCCCGTCTGCATAGTCTGGCTGGCGGTCGGCGGCACGGTTGGTGTTTCGACTCGCGGAACCTGTCCCGTCTGTGCAATCTGCTGGGCCGCCTGCGCGGCCTGCTGCGCCGCCTGCGCGGCTTCCATTGCGGCCTGCGCGGCAGAACGCGCCACGTCGGCCACTTTCACATGGCGTACGCCCTGCGTGTCCGATTCGGCAGAATCGGACACGGAAACAGCTGAAAACGCACCCTGAACCCGCTTTCGAGTACTCCGTGACAGCAGTGCCTGCATCAGAACCACGCCGGCGGCGGCAGTGAGCAAACCGCCTGCAAAATTTCCCGCAAGATAGCCAAGCGCACTGGCGATATGCCGCTCGTGCAGACCTTCCATCGTTTCCAGCATCACGCCGGACATCGTCGAAAGCCCACCGAGCAAGCCAAGCCCAACACCACGGCTGACAACCTGCCGCACCCGGCGACGCAGCCACGAAGCGGTCGCCATGAATTCGGTCAGCATCGCGAACAGGAAGCAGGCGACCATATTCGACACAAACGTGCCCACAACGAACGGCGTCCCGCTGACCGACGGCAGAAGCATATCCAACGCATGCCGACAGCCGACTCCAACAAATCCACCGACGAACACCACAACATACATCAGTCCGTCGGCGAGCGGATTGAACCGCGCCTGCATACGTTTCATCGGTGCCAGGGGAATCGTAGGCGGATCCATGGTGTTAGCGGCGGGCGTGGTTGCACCAGCATGCGTCACCTCAACAGTGTCGATTGCCTGCGTGATGGGATGCGAGTCCTCACCCGCAGTCACCACGTCTCCCGGCGATTGTTCTTGCGATTCCATTGCGCTCCCCCTGTACTGGCCTCCCGCGGACAGCGTTGTTCCGCCCATAGGCCGTGCAACAACGAGCTGGGCCGCGGTTGCCGCCTTCCTAACGCATATGAGTTTACACGGAGCGCCAACGTATGCACCCTGGATGTCCGATTCCGCAGATTCGGACATCCAGAGTCCAGCCGAATTCAGCCAGGCTCAGTCAAGCCGGGCATCACACAGCCGCCGCATCGCAGGTCGTACCTCGCGCTCCTCCTCGCCACTGAACAGCACCACCAGATAGTCACCGGCACGCAGCCGTGTATCACCGCGCGGCACGATCTCGCTTTCGCCGCGACGCAGGCCGATGATCAGACACCCAGACGGCCAACGCACGTCACGCACCCGCTTGCCGTCCGCAATCGCCCCCATTTCCAATGGCAGTTCCATAATGCCGCTGCCCACATGGCTTGCGATTGCCATCTGCATGCCTTGCGCACGCACGTACCGCTCCAGCAACTCCCCATAGATCGGTTTGGTGCGCAGCAGATCGGACACCAACAGCGCGATGAAAGCGACGGCAGCGACCGGCAGCATGTGCGTCAACGTTCCGGACATCTCCACAGCCAACAGAATCGACGTGATCGGCGTTTTCACGGACGCGGCGAGCGTGCCCGTCATCACGCACGCCGCAAACACCGCCACTGCGTCGGATGGCAGATCACCGATTCGATGCAACACTTCACCGCAGATGCCGCCGGCCAACGAACCGACCGCAAGAATCGGCATGAAAATACCGCCAGGCGCACCTGAGCCGAAACTCGTGGATGTGAACAGCATCTTCGCCACGAACAGCAGACACAGCATTCCCAAGCCGACGCGCGCATGTTCGGCGGTATCAATCAGATTCGAGCCGCCGCCGAGCACGTCGGGCAACCAGATGCCGACAGGCAACGCGATCGGGCCCGACCCCCGGAAAGTAGACACCGTGGGGTGAACAAAAGTAGGTGTAA
>ERZ781275.1898-NODE-1898-length-11040-cov-8.254347_pt1 | contig 11040 bp, 1 predicted proteins | sample MGYA00375853_ERZ781275 | MGnify/ENA primary metagenome ERZ781275 (study PRJEB29790, sample SAMN03653691) | human gut metagenome | host: Homo sapiens | place: USA: Dallas, Texas | collected 2012-07-23 | study: EMG produced TPA metagenomics assembly of the Gut...
TACCAGCTGCGACGAACGTTCATGTAGTACAACACATTGTTACGGTAACGCTCTTGACCGGTCATAACGCGGGAATCGTCCATGATACGTTTGCCCTTTTGGTCCAATTGGAATTGTGTGAAAGCATTCACTACATCGCGAACTTCTTCGCTAGGTACAGGAACTGCAACTTCCGCTTCAATCACGTTTAATGGTTCAGCTGGTTGTTCCGGCATCATCAATCGATCTTGAGCCGCATCCGCTTGACCTACCGCGCATACACAAGCAAGTGCCAATACAGGCATAAATGTTTTGAATTTCATACTTCCTCCTTATGATGAGCCGCCCCGAAAAGGGCGGCTTTCACAATCCTTACATGAGTGGTTAAGAACTCGAATATTCAGATTCGATTATTTTGTAAGACCTGCTTGTTGCATCAACAATGCGATTTGAGCTTTCATTTCTTCATTATCTCGTTGTACTTGATCGTATTTAGCAGTTAACTCTAGGTCATGTTGTTTCATACGTTCATTTTCAGCTTTCAATGCAGTTACTTCATCTTGCAACACATATGTAGAGCTGATAGGGCCGCCTTTATAGCGAGCTGGAACCGCTTTCTTAGCATCGGATGTACCAAATTTGTAGGATACGCCCGCATTAATCATGTTGTCATGACCGCCAAGAGATACGCCCATATGGAACATTGTAGATTCATTAGTATAGTGCGCCACGCCTACAGCTGCAGCTGTGCTACCTTTATAGTGACCTACAGCAGCCAATACTTGAGTTGGTTCCAATGGATCATATTGTAATGGTTTGAGGCCAGAAATAGCTGCACTAGTAGCACCTACATCAGCGATTTTACCATCTACGCTACGCATAGCACTGCTCAATTGATTTACGTTAACCGCATCTGTACCGTCTACACCAGGGCCTACATTAGTAATTCTATTACCACCGTTATTGAGGCCGTCTTTAGTAAGACTTACAGCATTACCTTGAGCAGGTGTAATTGTCATACCGCCACCGTTCATAACAGTTGTATTACCAGCAACATCCGTAGTCGTTACGGACTCAAGACCTTTCAAATCTTTAGCCAACTTAATGTTATAACCATCACCGGCGGAATTTTTCACAACACCGATATTATTATCCGCCAAACGGTTCACATCAGCACCACCAGTAAGGTTCATAGTATCTCCCAATCCACGAACTACTTTACCGCTATCGCCAGGTTGGTCACCTTGGAATACACGGCCTGTTCTTGCTTTATTATTGAAGTCGTCATTAACAGCTTTCAATTGATCTTCTGTTGCGGCACGACCTGGAACTGCTACAGGGTTTTCAGGATCCCAAGTTTTGTTATCCAAACCTGTTACGAAGTTGCCTTCTTTACCGTCAGAAGTTTGTTTACCTACAACTACGTCGCCGGCTTTCACCGTATTTGCCGTTACGGAACCATCATTGCCGTCAATCTTAACTTGATTACCACCATTACCAGCTGTAATCGTACCTGCAGTACCATCGATGTTAACTTGTTTTGCTGGATCTTGACCAAGAGTGATCTTATCATTTAATGCCATTTTGATGGCGCCGTTATCCACGGAAGTTTTGATGTTGCCATCACCTTTTAGATCGATTGTCTCGCCAAGAGGTTTCTTCACGGATTGACCATCTTCCGCTTTAAGACCGAAGCCTGTGGATTTGATGTCTTCAATAGCTGTATGCAATTGACCGCCGTTTACAGCGTCCTTGCTACCAGCGCCAATAGTACCATCAGCCACATTAGTGATTTTCTTATCAGCCGCATCAATACCGTCTTTTGTTACCTTAGGACCGTTTTCAATAGTCAAACCGTCTTTATTGACAGTAACAGCTTTATTGCCGCCATCATTAATTTGCAAGCCGTCTTTAGTCAACTTAGTCGCTTCATTAGCGCCGTCCTTGATAGTAACGCCGTTTGTATCCATCTTAGTGTCGCCTGTTGTTACAGTCTTAGCTGTTACAGTATCTACAGTGATGTCTTTTTTCAATTCCACCTTAACAGCACCGCCGTCTACGGATGTTTTGATATTCGTGTCATCACCTTTAACCTTAACAGTTTCACCAAGAGGTTTCTTCACAGATTGACCGTCTTCTGCTTCAAGACCAAAGCCTTTAGTCTTGATGTCTTCGATAGCTGTATGCAATTGGCCACCGTTTACAGCGTCTTTGCTATCTTTTGCAACCGTACCGTCTTGAACGTTTGTAATTTTATTACCAGCTGCATCGATGCCGTCCTTCGTCATGGAAGGACCATCAGTAATCTTCACGCCGTCTTTTGTAACAGCTGTCAACGGATTACCTGCTGCATCTTTAATAGTCATGCCTTCGCCGTTTACAACGGTTTTACCATTTGCACCGTTAGCACCGTTGTTGAAAGTAATGGAATTTAGGCCTTTAAGGTCTTTTGCCAAACGAAGCATCAATGTATCTGTACCGTCGGATACAACGCCGATGTTGTCATCGTTGGAAAGTTTGGATTTATCCATTACGCCGCCCTTAACATTTACTTGTGTGTTAAGTTTCTTCTTGATAACGTCGCCGGAATCACCACCGTATGCCATACCATCATCTTTGGTTGCCACTTGATGTGTATTACCGTCTTCATCAGTGTATTTAATACGAGTGATTTCCTTACCGTTGAGGTCCGGATCACCTTTTTCAACGGAAATGTCAGCGCTGCGGCCGTCTTTACCGTTGAGTCCGATATGACCTACCCCGTCTTTACCAGAAATAGATACAGCTTCTTTGCCGTCCTTACCAGTCACAGCTACCTTGCCGTCTGTACCGTTCGCAGTGTCAGGACCTGTAATGGACACGCCGTCCTTACCGTCTTTGCCAACCTTCACGGATTCAGCTTTAAGGTTTTTATTCATCTTCACGTTGATAGTTGTATCACCAGATGTTTGGTCTTGTGTGATGAAAGTTTTAAGATTTTCGCCGCTGTAATCTCCGTCAGCTGCAGTGCCTTCACCTTTAATAGTCACTTTGGAGCCAAGCTTGTTAGTTTTTTCGCCGCCTTGGTTAGCATCGAATTTCAAACCTTTATTAGTCAATGCGTCCGCACTATCTTTGATTTTATCATTCAAGTAATCCACATTAACCGCTTCGCTACCATCGTTGCCTGTAGCATATGCCACATTCGTTACGTGAGTGCCACCTTGTTTGTTGTTATATGCAGGACCTTCGTAAGTTACCTTGGATTTATCAGGATTACCAGTAGGGTCCAAATCATACTTAACAGCACGGTCATTCAATTTATCAAGTTTGGATTTAGAAGCAACGTCTTTGATGGTAACGGTTTCTGTTTGATCTGGATGATTCTTATCTTGTACAGTCAACGCTACATCGCCGTTTGCATCTACAGTGTAGTCTCCATTAGAGCCTGCCGCTTGATTTCTAATCAAACGATAGTCAGTGGAGTTAGCACTTTGAGCATCCAACGCTTTTTTCAATTGATCTTCTGTTGCAGCACGACCAGATACGATCTTGTCTGCATCCCAATCTTTATTATCAAGGCCTGTTACATAATTGCCTGTTTCGCTGTCGCCAGCTGCGTTGTTAACAGTTTGACCACCCATAATAGCATCGCCTGCTTTCACAGTCTTAGCGGCTGTTACGGAATCAAGATTTTTAAGGTCTTTCGCCAATTGAAGTTCCAATTTGTCAGTGCCATCAGCTTTTACGTTGATGTTGCCAGATGCGCTCTTGAACGCTGCAGATTCAGCTTCAGTTACGCCTTCACCTTGTACTTTCACCAAGGAATTCAATTTTTGTTTATTCACAGTACTAGAATTGTTACCAGTGAATTGTAAACCGTCCTCCATAGTCGCAACTTGATGCTCGCCGTTGCCGTCTTTGTAAACGATACGAGTAAGACCATTTGTACCGTCTACACCTTTCTCGCCTTTAACGCCGGTAGCAGAATCATCGTAACCAGGTTTTACGGATAAGTCGATACCATTAGTACCATTCACGCCGTTCGTTCCAGCAGGGCCTGTCAAGCCGATGTGGCCTACGCCGTCCTTACCGGAAATAGAAACTGCTTCTTTACCGTTTTTATCAGTCACAGCTACCTTGCCATCTGTACCGTTCGCTGTGTCAGGACCTGTAATAGATACGCCGTCCTTACCATTTTTGCCAACCTTCACAGATTCAGCTTTAAGGTTTTTGTTCATCTTCACGTCAATAGTCGTATTGCCTGTTGCCGCATCTTGATTGATGAAAGTTTTGAGGTTTTCACCGCTATAATCAGCGTCAGCAGCAGTACCTTCACCTTGAATTTTTACAGTGGAGCCTAATTTGTTAGTTTGTACACCGCCTACATTGGCATCGAATTTAAGACCTGTGTTGATAAGATCTGTTTTCGCATTAGTAATATTATTATTTAATTCGTTTTTAGCATCGTGTAATTGACCACCATTTACAGCATCTTTAGAACCAGCCGCTACGTTACCATCTTTCAAGTTAGTAATTTTTGTACCGTTAGGACCTTCCAATGTTACTGTGTCATGGCCTGTGTTACCATCATATTTTACGGAACGATCTTTTACCTTATCTAGTTCAGTTTTAGACGCAATATCTTTAATCGTTACAGTTTTAACATCACTGGATTTTTCGTCTTTTACTTTCAAGTCTACTTGATTGTTTTCAACCTTATAGGAACCATCTGCCGCGTTGTTCGGATTAGCAATTAAGCGGTAATCTGTAGCACTTGCATTAGACGCTTTCAATGCATCGCTAACCTTCTTAAGTTGGTCTTCTGTCGCTGCGCGTCCTTCTACATACGTAGGATCTGAAATGTCCCAAGCTCTATTATCTAAGCCTGTTACAAAATTACCAGTTTGGTTGCCACCTTTTTTATCTGCTACCGTATGATTACCTACAGTGGCAGTGCCTGCTTTCACAGTGTCGGATGCCGTTACAGATTGCAAGCCTGTCAAGTTTTTCGCCAATTGCAATTGTAATTTTGCATTGCCATCAGCACCAACAGCCGCAGAAGTAACACCGATATTATTACCTGTAGCAAGATCGGAAGCGCTTGTTACGCCACCTGTGATGTCCACTTGTTTGTTAAGCTTAACATTAGATGTAGCACCCATGTCACCTTTGAATTTAAGACCGTCGTTCAAAGTTGCCACTTCTTCGTTAGAGCCATCAGGTTTTTGGTATGTAATACGAGTTGTAGTTGTGCCAGGAGCGCCGTCTACACCAGGTTGACCGTCACGAGTAACGGAAATGTTAGTTGTTACACCGTCTTTACCGTTGATACCGATTTTACCGTCCTTACCGTTTGCACCAGTAGCGGTAATTGTCTCTACATTAAGGTTTTTACCAAGTTTCACATCAATTGTGCTATCGCCGTTAGCGTCTTGAGAGATTTCCGTAATGATATTAGAGTTATCCCCTTTAATTGCTACTTTGGAGCCCAATTTATTTGTTTTTTCACCGCCTGTATTAGCGTCGAATTTCAAGCCTTTGTCGATAAGATCTTGTTTAGTTGTATCAATTTTATTGTTTAATTCATTCTTAGTATTTGTGATTTGGTCACCAAGATCTTGCTTAACTTGATGTAATTGACCACCGTTTACAGCATCCTTGGAGCTTGCTGCTACATTACCATCTTTCAAGTTGGTAATTTTTGTGCCGTTAGCACCTTCTAATGTTACTGTGTCATGACCTGTGTTACCATCATATTTTACAGAACGATCTTTTACCTTATCTAGTTCAGTTTTAGACGCAATATCCTTAATCGTTACAGTTTTAACGTCACTGGATTTTTCGTCTTTTACTTTCAAGTCTACTTGATTGTTTTCAACCTTATAAGAGCCGTCTGCCGCATTGTTTGGATTAGCGATTAAACGATAGTCCGTAGAACTTGCGTTAGCCGCGTTAGCTGCTTTCACAGCATCGCTCACAATCTTAAGTTGATCTTCCGTTGCCGCACGGCCAGATACATAGGCAGGATCAGTTAATGTCCAATTTTTATTGTCCAAACCGGATACAAAGTTACCGTTCTGAGTAGCACTTTTGTTATCTGTTACAGATTGGTTACCCATAGTAGCAGTGCCAGCTTTTACAGTCTTAGTAGCTGTCACCGTATTAACATTGATGTCTTTACCTAATGCAACCTTAATTGTTGTATCGTCGCCACTTTGTGTAATTGTAGTGTTGATGTTAGTGCCATCACCAGATACTGTTACCTTGGAGCCTAATTTATTTGTTTTTTCGCCGCCATTATCAGCATCGAATTTCAAACCTTTATTGATAAGCTCCGTTTTTGTATCATCAAGTTCTGTTTTGGATGCAATATCCTTGATCGTTACAGTTTTCTTATTCGCAGGATTTTTAGCATCTTGTACAGTCAAGTCAACTTTATTGCCAGATACAGTGTAAGCTTTATCAGCAGCACTGCTGTTTTCAGTCAATTGATAATCTGGAGCATCTACGTCAACTTTATATGTTTTATATGTACCATCAGTACCTTCTGTAATCGTTGTGTTTTTACCAGCAACAACTTTTACTGCTTTTTGTGCTTCATCACGAATAACGGATTTACCACCGTCCGTAATGTTGGACAAGTCTTTATTTGCCGCATTGTCAATCTTGTTCTTAGTTGCATCAGTCAACGTCACATCAATTGTTTGGTTGTTAACAGATGTCGTAACATAAGAACCATCGCCTTTTACAGTCAATGTTTGATTGTCCAATAAAACATCGTTTTTACCGCTGTTGCCAGCTACTTTCAAATTAACATTGCGCAATTGTGCCACGTTAACAGCGTCAGTATCAGCTGTACCTGCAGCCACATTAGTGATTTGACGAGTTTTTGTACCGCCGTCACCTACGGACACCGCACCCATAGTAGAAGTCAACGCAGCGCCTGTCAATCCGCTATATCCGTTTGTACGGCTGTCTGCAGTTTTCACATTATAGCCTGCTTTGCCTGCTGCAACGGAAGCAATGGAGTTTGCACCCAATGCAACGCCGTCATCTACACTGGATTTAGCTTTATAACCGATTGCAGTGCTATTCGCATTCGCTGCAGTTGCATCAGCACCGACAGCTGTCGCAAAGTTACCTGCTGCGGAAGTACGTACGCCAGCTGCTGTCGCATTATTGCCTGTAGCACCTGTGTTATCGTAGTTCGCATCAGCGGATGTGCCTTTAGCACTGAAGAAATTCGTTTGCGCCGCTTCAACAGCTTCTTTTACCGTATGGTACGTACTGTTCTTGATATTGAAATCAGGCGCTTTATATGTAGAACCATTCGCTTCATAGCCCGTATATGTAGGACCTGCGATGGATTTTGCCAAGTTACTGTTTACAAATTTTAATTGTTTTACATTTGTTGCGTCAGTATCGTTTTCACCACCTGCTACGTTGATGATACGGCGTTCAGAACCTACGTTACCTACCGCAACTACACCGTTTGCAACATTGTTGTTTTGTTGATTAGTGAAAGCAGAGTAACCATTAACCAAGGCACCTCTTACTTCCGTACCAGTACCCAATGCCAAGGAATTATTGGATTCTGCAACGGCATTTGTACCGATAGCCATGGAGTTAGTACCTGTAACAGTAGCACCAAGACCGATAGCTGTCGTATTAGTATTGTTTGCTTTCGCTTCTTTACCGATTGCAATGGCACCATCTTTAGATGCATTAGCCGCACCGCCAAGTGCAAGCGCATCAGCACCCAAGGATTTTGCATTACCACCTAATGCGATAGAGTTGGATAATTTGGCTTGGGAAGAACTACCCATAGCGATAGCATCAGCACCAGCAGCATTAGAGCTACTACCCATGGCAAAGCTGCTTACACCACTTGCATTGGCACTTTTACCCATCGCTACCGCATTTTGTGCGGATGATTGCGCCGTATTACCGATAGCAAAGGCATTCTCTGCACTAGCATTAGCACTATAACCCATAGCTACCGCATTAGCGCCACCAGTACTGGATGAAGAACCGAATGCCATAGAATCAGCTGCAGCAGTAGATGTTCTCGCCTTTGTACCAAATGCAAGAGAACGAACACCTTCTGTTACGGTATTACCATTGGCATTATATTGTGCACTAGGAGTACCATGTTGTTGACCAGGTAATTTTATAGTTTCTGCTGCACCGATTGCAATGGATTGATCCGCTTTTGCTGTAGCAGAATAACCCATGGCGAAACTACCATTACCCTTTGCCCAAGATGCAGTACCTAATGCTGCGGAGAACTCACCTTCTGCAGCGGATTGACGCATCATAGCCAAGGAGTTAAATCCGCTCGCCTTTGTAGCTGTACCAAGAGCCATAGCAGATGGTGATAAAGCCTGAGCATAATGACCTAAAGCAAAAGAAATACCACCTGTGGCCTGAGCATAGTTACCGATAGCTAAACCGGAATAATAAGTTGGATTACCAGTTTCCTGAATATTTGTATTTTTACCGATAGCAATGCCAGCAAAACTATTTTCTGTATAGTTACCTCTATCTGTACCATTGTACAAATGACTGTTATCAAATGGTGTCAGGTTCCCAGGGTTTTGATAATTATATAAATAACTACCTTCACTATAAACTACATTACCAGTAGCATAACCAGCGCCATTTACATCATTAATCGTCATAGCAGTATATGTAGCAGCATTAACTGTAGTAATATTACCACCCATTAATAATGCAGCCACCGCCATAACTGCACTCATGCGCGCCCAGGTTGTACCGCTTTGTACGGATTTTACCTTACCGCCACCTGTTTTTACAATTTCAGATACTACAACGTAGCATTTTTTTGTCTTACTCCAAATAACATTATAAATTCGATTCATAATTATCCTTTCTTACCGAAAACTCAGTAAAACACACCACTTGTGTTGCATAATATTGCAAAGATAATAAAAAGAAGAAGTATAAAGATTAATTATCATCTACACTTCTTACACCAAATATTAGTATTCCAAATTACGATCTGAATACTATAATTATTCATGATTCTTCATCATATACTCACCCACGGCAATACAATATCAAAAAATTTCTATCTTGTAAACAACTTTTTCATCTTTTCTTCATTTTTGTCGTTTATTTATTTCTAATTTAATAATTTTTAATTTTAAGAAATAGAATCTTCATCTTTCCTATCATTTATTACGATAAATCCACATATCGGAATATAACGATTATTGTAATTACGTAATCAATTTCATATTTTTAGACTTTTCAGTTTAGTACTTTCATAGATAAGATAATTTTATATACAGAAAAATTATCACCTACAGGTACACGAAAAAGCCGAGGCCCTAGAGCCTCGGCTTTCACAATATAAATCATATATATATATTCTATTTTTTATTAACCCTTACACGTTCAATAGTTGGTTGTCCTTCATGATTCTTGCCAATAGTATCCACACGGAATAACGCCATTTCAGGACCAAATTCAGATACAAGTCGATCATCGACAGCAACACCATTTTGAATAGCTCGGTACACAATTTGAGCAAATTCATAACGGGTCAACATACGGTCTCCTCCGAATGTACCATCAGGATATCCTTCTACAAGACCACGTCGAGATAGATCGCTAACCGCCGCATATGCCCAGTGATTATTCGGTACATCAGGGAATAATGTGCTGTGGTCTGCTTTCATATTCGTTCCGGCCAATCCATTCAAAAGAGCCGTCAACTTTTGAATCTGTGCATTTTGTACCGCTACAGTTTTCTTAAGTTCCAAAACTTCCTTACCGATAGCTACACGAGAACGAGATACATTACTGTGAGCACCTACTTTCACAGACATACCGGCATTCACAACGGTTTCGCCATTACCGACAGTGGATCCTACACTAAATTGCAAGTCCTCATTCGGTCTGTAGAAAGCCCCCAATGCAGCGGCATTGCCATCATGATAGTGGCCATACCCAGCAGCAAAGTCCCATTTTGCATCAGGATCGAAATCCAATGGATGCAAAGCGGCAAGTGCGGCCGCTCCGGCCACAGATTTGTTAACCTTTTTATCGAGACGAGCTACATTCCGCCCCATATTGGTTACATCCTGCTTGATATTAGTAATGTCACCTTGAATATTGGTTACATTCTTTTTAATATTGGTCACATCACCTTGTATATTGTTAATATTTGTTGTGTTATTTGTAATCTGGTTGGTTATATCGTCAGATAGGCTTACCTTATAATCTTTGGTCGTTCCGTTCGTCGTAGTTGTCACATTAATATGCTTACCTGCGCTGACGGTAGTGGAGCCAGTCGCATTCACTTGATTTTGCAACTTTTTGAGCTGTGCCACATTCACCGCATCCGTATCCTTTGTGCCGGCTGCTACGGATGTAATCTGACGCGTAATATTATTATTTGCATCACCGACAGATACGGCCGATTTAGTCGCCTTCCACGTAGAATCCGTATTCGTGGACTGTGCTTTTGTGCTCGGATCATACCCAACAGATCCAGCCGCCACAGTAGCCTTCGATTCGCTGCCCAATGCAACGCCACCCTCTACGGTTACATTCGTATTATGTCCGACAGCGACAGCATTATTAACAGATGTCGTAGTCTTGCTGTCTGTGGAACCGATGAGAACTGCATGATTGGCATCTTTCACCTCACGATTATCCCCCATCACAAGACTATTCTTAGAATTAGTCACCGTATTTTCAGACCCTATTACGGTCGTATTAGACACCTTATCCGCCGTATTGTGAAAGCCCGTCAACATGGTATTCGTACTTTCATTGTTTTGGGAGCCAGTCAATGTATTATTGACACCCATAAGTGCAGACCGAAGTGTATAATCCGCCTTATTGCCGCTACCAAATGCCATAGTAGAACCGCCACCATTAGAATTTTTAACTGCAGAACGTAATGTCTCAGCTAATTCCTTAGCGGAATTACCTCCCGAACTTGGCGCTGAGATACGAGTTACAGAATTCGTTATTTCATTGCCAGCACCAAATACGAGAGACCCATTGGAGTTAAAGGTTCGATTGGCAGTGCCTACGATACTATTT
>ERZ781275.1907-NODE-1907-length-10982-cov-17.700650_pt1 | contig 10982 bp, 8 predicted proteins | sample MGYA00375853_ERZ781275 | MGnify/ENA primary metagenome ERZ781275 (study PRJEB29790, sample SAMN03653691) | human gut metagenome | host: Homo sapiens | place: USA: Dallas, Texas | collected 2012-07-23 | study: EMG produced TPA metagenomics assembly of the Gut...
CCGAAAGGTGAAGAGTGAAGAGTATTTTGATGATAGCTTCGTTTATTTCTTAAACTGTCTTTGGTTTCGCCTTCCAGACGATGCAAGTTATCAAGACAGACATCAGGGCTGCGCCAATCCAGAAATAATTGATATAGGTAAAGTAGTAAGTCTCTACGCCATTTACCAGATGCTTGTTGCCCTCGATGAGCAGACCGCTCATGATGTCCTGGATGCCGGCACCCACATAACTCGCTACGCCGACAACGCCAAGAGCAGCACCCGATGCATTCTTAGGCGCAATATCTACCGCCATCAAACCACCAAAAGTTTTTGTTTCATCTTCTTTATCATATATTTCATTCCATTCGGAATGTTACATGATAGCCTGCCACATTGTGCTCGGCCAGTGAGAGATTGATGGATTGCATCATCAGCATCTGGCGGGAGATGGAGAGGCCGATGCCCGAACCTGATGGCTTGGTAGAGAAGAAGGGGATGAACATCTCCTTTGCCACATCGGCTGGGATGGGGGCACCATTGTTGCTGAAATAGATGCCCGAGAATTGTGAACTCTCGATGCTCTCTGGATGTTTGTGGAAGCATCGAATGTCGATGGCTGAGGCGTGAGCCTCGATGGCATTCTTGGTCAGATTGATAAATACCTGATGCAGCATGTTTTTGTCGGCAGACCAGGTGGCATCTTCAGGGATATGGATGTGCCATTCTATCTGAGGATAGAGCGGCTTGATGCCTTCCACGAAATCCTTGAGTGGAATGTTCTCGATGACAGGTTCTTGTAGCTGGGTGAGCTTGCGGTAGCTGTCCACGAAACTGGTGAGCGACTTGCTGGTGTCTCGAATGGCTCGGATGCCTTCCTCGTAGGGCGAGCCTTGGATGTCGGGATTGCTCAGATAGGCTTGGCAGATGCTGGAGATGGGGGCGGTGGCGTTCATAATCTCATGGGTGAGCACTCGGGTTAGCTTTTGCCAAGATTCCACCTCATGCTGCGCCACCAGTCTGCCGATGTCGTTCTCCATATCGTTGAGGGCTTGCTGCAAGGCTCGTTCTCCAGAGAGCAATCCCTTGGTGGATAGACGGAAGGAGTAATCGCCATTGCGGATAGCCTCTTGCATCAAGAAGGCACGGCTCTTCAGGTTGCGCTGATGGCGCAAGAAGAGATAGATGATACCTCCTATGACGAGGAGAATGATACCTATTATATATATGTGGAAGATGGTGTCCATATCAGATGTTGATAATCATGAATGATTGTGATGGAAAATTATCGCTTTAACTTGGCGTAAAGCGTTTGGCGAGTGATGCCGAGGAGTTCGGCGGCGCGTGAGATATTGCCGTGGCATTGATCCACAACCTTGTGAATATGAGTGCTCTCGATGCTCTCCAGCGTCTCTACTTCTTGGCTTCGGTCGATGGCATCCTTTAGGGTTCTGATGAGTTCATCGTTATCCCAAGGCTTGGTGATGAAATCGGCGGCTCCGCTTTTCAATCCCTTGATGGCGAGCTGGATATCTGCGTAGGCGGTGATGAGCACCACGGGGATGTTGGCATGGAGACGGCGGAAGGTGCGGAGCCAAAGCAAACCTTCCTGTCCGCTGTTTACGCCCAAGGAAAAATTCATGTCGAGCAAGATGATGTCCACTGGCTCTTGTTGGAGCAGAGTGGGGGCGGTGTCTGGGCGAGGCAAGGTGAGAATCTTCTCAAAAGTGCCGCCCAGGCATATCTTCAGGGCTGTGAGTATCGATGGATTGTCGTCGATAATAAGTATTGTTCCGTATTTCATCTATTTGTGTTCTGTTATATCTTTTGTTTGCAAAAGTACACTTTTTTCTTGAAATAGCCAACAAAATGGAAGATGATGTGTGATTATCATACAGAAGAGTGTATGAATTTCATACAATCCGCTTGCCGCTAGCTTCTGATTCTTGGCAGAATCAAAAGGAATGATTACTTTTGCGTCAGAAAAAAGCATCAGATAGGATGCATCAGAAAAAGTATCAGAAAATAAAGAAACAACAGATATGAAAAGTTATTTTAAGTTCTTATCACGCAACAAGCTCTATACGGCTATCGAGGCTTTTGGACTCTCGATAGCCTTGGCTTTTGTGATGATTTTGGTATCTTACGCCTTCATGGAGTATCGGGTGGGCACGTATCAGCCAGATGCCAAGAATCTCTATGTGCCAGGTTCGGGCGATTATCTCGGCATGACCTTGGGTACAGCAAAGGAGTTCTTTCCTTCCATCCCAGAAATCAAGGAATGGACCCGATTTAGCGATTATTATACAGACAAGGGTGCTGTGGTGGATGGTCAATACTTTCATGTGCAGGCACGTGCCATAGATCCTAACTTCTTGGATATGATGGGTATGAAGTGCAGGGGATGCTCCGCTCATCGTGTGCTCACAGATAAGCACCAGGCCCTTATCTCCGAGTCTTTTGCCAAGAGGGCTTTTGGCAATACGAATCCTATCGGGCAGGTCGTTAAGTGCGACACGCTGCAATTCAAGGTAGTGGGCATCGTGGATGATTTTGGCAGGGAAGACTTGCTGGAACCCACCGACATCTTTGTTTCCATGAAATTTAAGGACGCAGATTTGTATCCGATGGATCAGTTTGGCGAGGTTGTTACCATCGTCCGATTGGCAGATGGCGCTGCCCCAGAAAAGGTGAATGCCACATTGCTCAATAAATATATGGGCTATTGGAAGAAATGGTGGAGTCGTGAGAAGACGACTGGCAGTTTCTTGTGGGGCTCTAGCTTGGTGCGCTGGGACAAGTTGTATTTTTCAGATATTACATGCTCGCATGTCCGTCATGGCAGCAAGACCTTGGTCAATGTCCTTTTGATTGTGGCACTCGTCCTCTTGCTTTCAGCCATCTTCAATTACATCAATCTCACCGTGGCGCAGATAGGCAATCGAGCCAAGGAGATGGCTACCCGCCGCCTGTTGGGTGAGTCGGTACTGGGTGTGGTATTGCGCTATATCAAGGAGGCAGCACTCTTCACGGCAGGTTGCTTCTTGCTGGGCATTTTGCTGGCTTGGGCGTTTACACCTTTATTTAATAGCATCTTGGATACGAAGATTTCGCTCTTCTCTTCGCCTGCCGTTTGGGGATGCCTGTTGGTGGCTTATCTCGTTATCTCCTTGCTGTCGGGCTTGTTCCCAGCCATCGTGGTGTCTCGTTTCAATCCGATAGATGTGGTGAAGGGCACCATCCGCTTGCGCAGCAAGATGTGGTTTAGCAAGATATTCATTGTGGCACAGAGCGTTATCAGTATGTCGCTAGTGGTGATGGCTATCACGATGATGCTCCAGATGCGCCATCTCGCCAACATACCTTTGGGTTATCAAACAAAAGATATCCTCTGCGTATCCACCACCTTCGGGTTTGATAATGTGGACGTCAGAAACGCGGCGTTGATAGCGAGATTGAAATCTCTGCCTGAGGTGGAGGAGGCTACGGCTATCGGCAACAATCCTGTCATCAGCTTTGCTAATGGAGTGCATGATGAGAAGGGAGAAAATATAGCGTTCTTGCGATTGAGCGTATTGGATTCCATAGCGATGAAGATGATGGGCTTCAAGGTGCTGGAGCGATATTCTGACCCAACGCCAGGCAAAATCTGGGTTAGCGAGGAAGCCAAGCGAACCTTTGGCGTATCGAGCAAGAAACCATATTTCGGTAATCGTGAAGGCAAGCCGGAATATGAGGTTTGTGGCGTTGTGAAAGATTTCCACTGTGGCGATGCTCTTGATGAGTTCAAATCTGACAAATTTGGAAATCATAATGCGATACGTGTTCCTTCTAATCATGATGTGCTTTGGACCATCTTGGTGAAGACTCGTGGCGACCATGCCCAAGCCTTGGCTGCTATCCAGAGTGCCTGCAAGCAAGTGGCTAAGGAGCAGTTGGGCGTACCTACGGATATGGATACGGAGTATCTGGACGACACCTTGGCGGATGCCCTCAAGGAGAAGCGCAACATGATGGTGCTCATCATCACCTTCATGGGCATTTCCATCTTGATTTCCGCCCTCGGCTTGTTTGGCATGTCGGTATATTATGGCAATCAGCAGCGCCGCCAGATAGCCCTGCGCAAGGTGATGGGAGCTTCGGTAGCTGATGCGGCATGGCAACTGTCCAAGCAATTCCTCATCACATCGTGTGTGGCTGTGGTTATCGCCATCCCATTGTGTGTCAAACTGATGCAAGAATACTTGATAGGTTTCAAATTCCGCATCGATTTCCCATGGTGGACATTGGTGGCAGGAGCCATCTTCACCTTGGTATTAGCCCTGGTATCCGTCTTCAGCTATACCCTGCGCACCGCTATGGAGAATCCGATAGACAGCATCAAAATGGAATAGCATGATGAGCTAAGTAAACATTAAACACTACACATTAAACATTAAATCAAGATGATACGTACAGAGAATTTAACGAGAATATTTCGTACAGAAGAGATAGAGACCATCGCCCTGAACGGCGTGAACATCAATGTAAAGGATGGCGAGTTTGTAGCCATCATGGGACCTTCGGGATGTGGCAAGTCTACCTTGCTCAACATCCTCGGCTTGCTCGATACGCCTACCGAGGGCAAGTATTGGCTGGGCGATGAGGAGGTAGGACATCTCAAAGAGCGTGAGCGCACGGCTTATCGCAAAGGTCGCATCGGCTTCGTCTTTCAGAATTTCAATCTGATAGATGAGTTGACGGTAGAGGAGAACATCGACTTGCAGCTCAAATATCTAGGCATTGGCAAGGCGGAACGCAAGGAGCGAGTGCTCGACATCCTGCGCAAGGTAAAGCTCAGTCATCGTGCCAAGCATTATCCCCATCAGCTCTCCGGAGGTCAGCAGCAGAGGGTTGCCATCGCCCGTGCCGTGGTGGGCAAGCCAAGCATCATCCTTGCCGATGAGCCTACGGGTAACCTCGATTCCAAGAATGGTATGGAGGTGATGCAGTTGCTCAGCGAGCTGAACGAGGAGGGTACCACCATCGTGATGGTTACGCACTCCAAGCACGATGCTACTTACGCCAGTCGCATCATCAATCTGTTTGATGGACAAGTGGTGGATGCGATGAATGATCAGCTTTGATCTGCGGCTTCTGTCCAACAATTAGACGGTGGTGTCTAATTGTTGGACAGTTTGTTTAATGAGAGTTTTTATTTAATGGTTTGATTATCAGGAGAAATGCTGTTTTGGCACGGCTCTTGTCCTTATCATGCCAAAATGAAGAAGATTATGAAAAGAATAGGAATATTGATAGGATGGTTGGTCTGGACGGCTGGAGCCTCGGCACAGAGCTGGAGCCTTGACGACTGCATGAAATACGCCGTGGAGCACGCCACGGAGGTGAAGCGGGAGGTGGTAAACGCCCGCCAGCGCAAGCAGGATTACCAGCATGCTGTGGCAGGATTCCTGCCTACCGTTACGGGCGGCGTGCAGGGACAGTATGCCTGGGGACGAAACATCGACCCGGAAACCAATACTTATAATAATGTAACGACATTCAACAACTACTATCAGCTTTATGCCGAACTGAATGTCTTCGATGGTTTCGCCACCATCAACGCCTTGAAACAGGCTAAGTTGAGCCGGGATTATTCAGCCACGGCGATGCAGAAAATTCAGGACGATAGAGCCATCGACGTGATGCAGAAATATGTGGATGCTGCCTATGCTGAGGCAAGCATTCGGATAGCAAGCGAGAAACTGAACGAAAGCAAGCGGATGCTGGATAAGATGAAGCGCCTGTATGAACTGGGCGAAAAAGGCCGACCGGATGTGGTACAGATGGAATCGCAGGTGGCGGAAGATGAATACAATCTTACGCATCAGGAGAATGTGGCAAAACAGAGTCTGCTCGCCTTGAAATCGGCGATGAATTTTCCGGTGGATGAAGAGCTGAAAATTCTGATTAAAGAGGAGCAGAATTTGAAGCTAACGTCTGATAATAAAGAGGTTTCTGAATCTGGAGTAAACTACGAAACCGTTTACCAGGGTTTCCAGCATATTTCTCCCGATTTGAAGTCGGCAGAATACGAAGTGGAGCGGGCACGGTATGATTATAAGATAGCAAAAGGCAGGTTGCTGCCATCACTCTCTCTCGGTGGCGGCATTTCTACCAACTATTACAAGAATCTCTCTCAGAAAGGGCAATACGATGGGTTTGCCTCGCAGTTTCACAACAACCAGGGCGAATACCTCGCGTTGACCCTTTCCATACCTATTTATAATAGCGACCGCTGGCACAGCGTGAAGAAGGCACGCAACGATTGGCAACTTGCACAGGTGAACCTGGAGGAAACCCGTCGCAAGCTTCACGACCAGATAGCCCAGGCGGTAATGGATGCAGAGGGTTACGCCAAGGAGTTGCATCAGATGCAGAAGAAGGTTGCCTCCGATTCGCTCGCATATCACATGTCGAGCCGCAAGTTTGAGGAAGGAATGCTTTCCACCTTCGATCTTCATACCGCAGCCCAGACGCTTCTGGAAAGCAGAATCAAGGAACTCCAGATGCAGATGCTGCTCATTATCAAACAGAGATTGGTTGCTTATTATCAGGGAGAAAATTTAATAAGATAAATTATGGATATACAAATAGAAAAGAAAAAATATCTCGTGCCTCGCAAGTATTGGGCATGGATTGGCGGAGGAGCGGTTTTGATCGCAGTCCTCATTTGGTTGGGATTGAGCAATTTCTCTTCCACTCTGAAGGTGGACAGGAAGGGATTGAGCATCGGAACCGTAGAGAAGGCGCAGTTCAACGATTATGTTTCGGTGGATGGACAGGTAGTTCCTATCTCCGTGGTGCAGATCAGTTCCGAAGAAGGCGGTATCGTTCTGGAGAAAGTGGTGGATGAAGGTGCCCACGTGAACAAGGGCGATGTGATCGTGAAACTGAGCAATTCGAATCTCGACCTGGAGATTCTGAATGCCGAAAGCGAACTTGCCGAAAAGCAGGACATGCTTCGCAATACCCAGATTTCGATGGAGCAGGACCGCCTGAACAATAGCAACGAGGAACTGTCGCTTTCGCAGGATGTCATTACCAAGCGCCGTTCCTATCAGCATCAGGCGGCGTTGCACAAGGAAGAACTCAATTCGCGCGAGGAGTATCTCAAGGCAAAGGAAGATTACGATCTTGCCGTCAAGAAGCATGCGCTCATTAGCAAGCGATTGAAGAAGGATGCCCAGCTCCGCCGTTCGCAGATGGAGCAGATGGGCGATAATCTGGAAGCCATGCAGAAGAATGTGCAGCTGGTTCGCCAGCGCAAGGAGAAACTGAACATCCGCAGCACCATTTCGGGCGCAATCGGTTTGCTCGATGTGGAGTTAGGACAGAGCATCCAGGCTGGACAGAAGATAGGCGTCATCAACGACCTCAGCGATTTTAAGGTGCAGGCGCAGGTAGATGAGCATTACATCGACCGGGTAAAACCGGGACTTACTGCTACCTTCGACCAGAACGGCAAGCATTATCTCCTGCAGGTTCGCAAGGTTTATCCCGAGGTAAGAGATGGCAGGTTCCGCATTGACTTCGTCTTCAAGGGCGTTCGTCCTGGCAACATCCGAACCGGTCAGACCTATTATGTAGATTTGCAGCTCGGTCAGTCGAAGCAGGCAATAATTATCCCTAAAGGCACGTTTTATAGTGTAACGGGCGGTCAATGGATCTTTGTATTAGACAAGAGTGGCAAGAAGGCTTATCGCCGAAAGATAACCATCGGTCGCCAGAATCCTCAGTATTATGAGGTGATTGAGGGCTTGGAGCCGGGCGAGCAGGTTATCGTTAGCGGCTATGAGGCCTATAAGGATAATGATGTATTAGTTTTTAATTAGTAGTGATTAGTTAATAATGATTAACTAGTAGTGATTAGTGATAAATTGGGCTAACGCCCTAGAAACAGGATATTTGATATGAATCATATTATTAACGCATTCAAGAATCTGCCTCGAAGGGGTCAGCACAATTTCGTGAAGATCTTGTGCCTGGCGCTCGGATTGGCAATCAGTTCGGTAATTATTGCCGAGATTTATTTCGAGCAGACTTACGATACGTATTTCCCTAGTTGGGAGAGGACGTATATGATTTCGGAAGTGGGTACTAACCATGGCGAAACCATGGAGTTTACCAATACTTCAGGAGCCACCGCCCAAGGTGTAAAGCAATATGCGCCTATGGTGGAAGCTGCTACCAGTACTCTCTATTTTTATGATGGTGCCCAATGCAAGATGGAAGACCAGAACATCGTTTCTGCCAATATCAGGATGGCAGACAGTTGTTTCTTTGATGTCTTTCCACAGAAGATATTGATAGGCAAGGCTAAACAGATTTTATCCCAACCCTTATCCTGTCTCATCGATTCAGAAACGGCAGCAAAGATAGGGGGTAATGTTGTTGGTAAGCATTTCACGCTTTCTAAATATCCGGGTACCACTTTTACCATCTATGGTGTTTTCGAAGCGTTTCCTTGGGGTTCATCCTTTCATGGTACGCAGATGATTCTGTCGAGGTGTAGTGTGCCATACGTATATTCCTACGATGGCAGAGGCCAATGGGTGGGAAATGATTGTTATAGATCCTACATCCGGTTGGCAAAGGGGCATGAGGCAAAAGAACTCAAGCCTTACGTGAATAAGATGCGAGAGGATCATTTTCCTTTGAAGGAGATGAAGAATATGGGAATAGAACTGAACTATGATTTCACGGTATTGAGCGATGTTTACACCCAAGACCCTTATGTCAAGAAGATGGGATGGATTATGGGAATTATCGCTTTTGTCCTCCTCTTCACTTCTGTGATGAACTATCTGCTTATCATCGTGGGAAATCTCGTGGGTCGTTCTCGCGAAATGGCTGTCCGTAAGTGCTATGGTGCCGAATCGAAGAACATTCATGCCATCATTTTCTCTGAGGCTTTGGTGCATGTGGGACTGTCGGTTGTTCTTGCTGCAGGTCTTGTATTCCTTTGCAAGGGAACCATCGAAAACTTCCTTTCTGCTCCGGTAAGCACGTTGGTGCTTAATCGTGGCAGTTGGATATTGGTGGCTATTTGTATTCTGGTACTGCTGGTTGGCGGCTTGCTGCCAGGTTGGCTTTACAACAGGATTCCTGTAGCCATCGCTTTCCGTGGTTATAATGAGAATCGCAACCGATGGAAACTTGGTTTGCTGGGCATCCAGTTCGTTATCTCTGGTTTGCTGTTCAGTTTGCTTTACATCGTGAATGGTCAATACCAGCTGATGTTGGGGCTCAATCCTGGGTATGATTACAATCATGTAGCGATTGTTTCGATAGACGCCAGCAATAGAGACCAGCGCAACCAATGTCTGGCAGAAATCAGACGGATGCCGAATGTCAAGGATTGCAGTTCGACTTTTAATGTTCCGCTCGATGGGTATGATCGTAGTGGAAATATGGTTGGAGTACCTGGCGACGAGAAGAATACCTTTAATATCATGGAGATGTCGGGAGTGGACGACAATTTCTTCAAGATGCTGAATATTCCTATCGTTCAGGGTTCTTTCTTTACGGAAAGAAATGACAGTTGCCGACAGGTTATTATTGATGAACGAGGTGCTGAGAAACTCATCAAAACGTGGCATTGGAAGGATGGCGTAGTTGGCAAGCAAATTACCTGTACGGGACATGATAATAATATCTTTACCATTTGTGGCGTGTGCAAGAATATTCGCTGGGGGGCTGTGGAAACCGGGGGTGATGGTATGAATGAATTTCCAGATTTGTATTTCTATTCAGCCAAGACGGCCTACTACATGTTGGTTAAGTTTAATGAACTAAGGGATGAATCGTTGTCGGAGTTGCAATCGAAGGTGCAGGCGATGTATCCGAACAATAAGGTCATCGTGAAAAGTTATGCTTCAGAATTGGCTAACCAGTACGCTTCCCAGCTCAATTTCCGCAACGGAATCCTGGTAGCCGGCATCGTAACGATGATTATCGCCCTCTTCGGATTGGTGGGCTATACGAGCGATGAGGTAAACCGCCGCCGCAAGGAGATTGCGATAAGGAAGGTGAACGGGGCGAAGGTGAAGGATATTCTTCGCATCTTCCTGAAGGACATCATGAAGATTGCCTTGCCTTGCATCATCGTGGGCGACTTGGGGGCTTGGCTGATAGCCAGACAATGGCTGATGTCGTTCAGCGAGAAGATTACGATGACGCCTTTGCTGTTTATCGGCGTTACCATCATCTTGCTCGTCATCATCGGGCTTTCCGTCGTCATCAACTGCTACAAAGTGGCTAACAGTAATCCTGTGAAGTATCTCAAGGATGAATAATTTAATATTTAACATTTAACACTTAACATTGAATAAAATGCTTAAAATAGAGAATCTTTGCAAGTCATTCCGCACAGAAGATGTGGAGACGATTGCTTTAAATAACGTATCTTTCACAGTAGAAGACGGCGAGTTTGTCGCCATTATGGGACCATCAGGTTGTGGCAAATCCACTTTACTCAATATCCTTGGATTATTGGATAATCCTACATCGGGAAAATATTTCCTGGGTAATCACGAGGTGGCAAACCTGAAGGAAAAGGAGCGCACGGATGTGAGAAAGGGAGAAATCGGTTTTGTGTTCCAGAGCTTCAATCTGATAGATGAATTGAATGTAGAGGAGAACATCGAGCTTCCTCTTACTTACCTCAACATTCCGAAGGCGGAGCGCAAGGCAAAGGTGCAGGCGATTATGAAGCGAATGGCCATCAGCCATCGTGCTAAGCATTTCCCTCACCAACTGTCAGGTGGTCAGCAGCAGAGGGTTGCCATCGCCCGTGCCGTGGTCTTCGGTCCGAAGCTCATCCTAGCCGATGAGCCTACGGGTAACCTCGATTCCAAGAATGGAGCCGAGGTGATGCATCTGCTTACCGAGCTGAACCACGAGGGCACCACCATCGTCATGGTAACGCATAATGAGCATGATGCCAAGATAGCCCATCGCAC
>ERZ781275.1912-NODE-1912-length-10951-cov-2.703744_pt1 | contig 10951 bp, 8 predicted proteins | sample MGYA00375853_ERZ781275 | MGnify/ENA primary metagenome ERZ781275 (study PRJEB29790, sample SAMN03653691) | human gut metagenome | host: Homo sapiens | place: USA: Dallas, Texas | collected 2012-07-23 | study: EMG produced TPA metagenomics assembly of the Gut...
TCTGCCATCCCTTCAACACCATAAGGCTCTGCCTGAACAGTAATAATAACCTTGTCTGATGCAGTCAAGGCATTGATGGGAAGATTATCCAATGATGGATTTGTATCAATAATGATATAATCATAATCTTCTTTAATGGTATCAATAAATCTTTTAACAACTGTTTCTCGACACATGGCACTTTCTAATAGAGAATTGATACCAGCAAGAGAAATATTAGCTGGTACGATATCAACACCCTCTTTACTATGAAGAATTAACTGTTCAGTATCAATTGATTGATCGTTAATAACTGAGATAATAACATCTTTCATGGATAAAGGATATTCATTCATATTCCTATATCCAAACGCCTTCGTAGAATGCCCCTGTGGGTCTAAATCCATTAATAATACTTTCTTTTGGTGCTTGCTAAGACAGGCACTTAAACTTACAGATGTCATCGTCTTGCCCACACCACCTTTTTGATTTGCAATAGTAATCACTTCTCCCATTGTTCCACCTCTTTTCAAATTTGGGCATAAAAAAAGCGGAATGCAAAAAAACTACATTCCACCATCATAAATATAAAATTGTTATGAAAACTATCCTCCTTTCCTGCTGAAAAACCAGCTATGTATACAGTCACATATATGACTGTTATCTTTCTATTCCTTTATCCTTTTTCTTATCATAGTTTTTAAAATTTAACCCTTTTGATTTAATATGTTCAAGCATATTTTTTAAATCTTCCTGATTCTCACAGGCAACAATATAATCAAACTCAATTCCGTTACCCTTTTGAATAGGATTAACTGTAGAAATCAATCTGCCACCACTTTCCAATACATCATACTTTATAGCTGAAGTCCTATCCTTATTAACACTCTTTAAATAATTTGGATATTTATCATCCAGTATTGTAACATGTGGATAATGAACATCTTTTTTTAATCTCATAAACTCATCAATATCAAATTTTTCTCTTGTTGCTAATGAAGAATAAATCTTATCGAAATCTCCATTATATTTTAACGCAAAATAATATAATACTTTTTTCATATCTTCATTCATAATATGTCTCCTTTCAACCAATCAAAAAAAGGAATGCTTTTTAAAACATTCCAAAAAATTAAAATATGAATTTTTCATTGAAAACACACATGTAAATTGCTTTTATCGAGAAATCGCAACTACACCATTTTGACTATTTCAAATTCGTTACTACACCATTTACTACACCATTTTCTGCATCAAAACATGATAATTCTTAATAAATTACGTGAATTTCTTTGATGAAAATGGTGTAATAAAAAAGCAGAAAAACATTGATGTTTTCAATGTTTTTTCTACTTTTCTTTACGTAAGTCTACATATGTTATTCTATTTAACAACGATATTGACAATTTTGTTTTTTACAACAATCACTTTTACAATATTTTTACCCTCAGTATGAGCTTTAACATTTTCTTGTTCAAACGCAATTTCCTTCACAGCTTCATCATCAGTATCTTTAGTAACTTGAATCTTGGCTCTAAGTTTCCCGTTAACTTGAACACCCATTTCAACTGTCTCGCTCACTAACATATTTTCATCATATGTTGGCCAAGTTTCATATGCAATCGAACTATCATGTCCCAACATTTGCCACATTTCTTCACAAATATGAGGAGCAATGCAAGAAAGCATTTTGATAAAATTAAATGCATACTCTTTATATACTGTCTCTGCTTTATAGCATTCATTAATGAAGATCATCATTTGTGAAATAGCAGTATTAAATCCTAATGTTTCAAAATCATCTGTAACCTTTTTAACTGTTTGATGATATACACGGTCAAGACTATGATCATTTTCATCACTTAATTTATCTTGTTCGATAAATAAACGATATACCCGATCTAACCATTTACGTGAACCGTCTAATCCATTTGTTGACCAAGGAAGAGCAGCTTCCAATGGTCCCATAAACATCTCATATAATCTTAATGAATCTGCACCATGAGAAGCAACAATATCATCAGGATTAACAACATTACCACGTGATTTAGACATTTTTTCATTATTATCTCCAAGAATCATTCCTTGATGGAATAATCTTTGCCATGGCTCTTTACATTTCACTACTCCAGCATCATACAATACTTTATGCCAAAAACGAGAATATAGTAAGTGTAATACAGCATGCTCAGCACCACCTACATACAAATCAACAGGCAACCACTTTTCTAACAATTTAGGATCACAAATAACTTCACTATTATGTGGATCAATATAGCGAATATAGTACCAGCAAGATCCTGCCCATTGAGGCATTGTATTAGTTTCACGACGACCTTTTTGACCATCAATCTCTACTTCCAACCAATCTTCACAGTTAGCTAATGGTGATTCACCACTATCATGGGGTTGAAAATTCTTAGTAGCTGGCAATTCTAATGGTAATTCTTCAACCGGAACGGTTCTCATTGTTCCATCTTCCATATGTACGATTGGAATTGGCTCACCCCAATAACGTTGACGAGAAAATAACCAGTCTCTTAACTTATAAGAAATTTTCTTTTCTCCACACTTATGCTCTTCTAACCAGGCAATCATCTTATCAATCGCTTCTTGTTTTCCTAGTCCATCTAACCATTGAGAATTAATATGTAATCCATCTTCAGTATAAGCGGCTTCTTCAATATTTCCGCCTTCTAAAACAGGTATGATCTCAATTCCAAACTTTTTAGCAAATTCCCAATCGCGATCATCATGTGCTGGTACTGCCATAATTGCACCAGTTCCATAACTTGCTAGTACATAATCAGAAATCCAGATAGGAATTTTCTTACCATTAACAGGATTAATTGCATACGCTCCTGTAAAAACACCTGTTTTATCTTTGTTTAGTTCAGTTCTTTCTAAATCTGATTTACTTGCACAACTTTCTTTATAAGCTTCAATAGCTTCTTTTTGTTCCAATGTAGTAATTTCAGCTACATATGGATGCTCAGGTGCCATAACACAATAAGTTGCACCAAATAAAGTGTCGCAACGAGTTGTAAAGACTGTAAATATTTTATCTGTTCCATCAATCCTAAAATCAACATTAGCTCCAACTGATTTTCCAATCCAATTTCGCTGCATTTGTTTTGTTGCTTCAGGCCAATCAAGATCATCTAAATCTTCAAGCAATCTTTCAGCATATTCAGTAATTTTTAAAACCCATTGCCGCATCGGCTTACGGATAACCGGATATCCCCCACGTTCACTTTTTCCATCAATAACTTCTTCATTTGCTAAAACAGCTTTAAGTTCTGGACACCAGTTTACAGGAATTTCATCTACATAAGCAAGACCGGCATCATAAAGTTTTGTAAAAATCCATTGTGTCCATTTATAATATTCAGGATCACTAGTTGCGATTTCTCTATCCCAATCATATGAGAAACCTAAAGATTTAATTTGTCCCTTAAATACCTCAATATTCTTTTTAGTAAATTCAGCTGGATGATGTCCTGTTTGAATAGCAAACTGCTCTGCAGGAAGTCCAAATGAATCAAATCCCATTGGATGTAAAACATTGTATCCTTGCATTCTTTTCATTCTTGAAACAATATCTGTTGCAGTATACCCTTCTGGATGCCCTACATGTAAACCATTCCCTGACGGATATGGAAACATATCCACACAATAATATTTTGGTTTACTATCATCGTAGCAGTCTGTTTTAAATGTTTTATGCTCATCCCAATATTTTTGCCATTTCGGCTCGATTTGTTTGTGATCAAACGGCATTTTATAATTCCTCCTTAAAATAAAAAAATCATCCTATCTAAGGACGACTTTTAATCGCGTTACCACCTTAGTTCCAAGTCTAAAAGACCTAGCCCTCAAAACTTTAACGCAGTTAACGACAACGACTACTTAATTCCCCGCTGCATCTCCTAGGTGAGTTCATAACCCGTTTTATCAGTTTCCACCAGCCACTGATTCTCTATAAAAAACGTCAATTACTACTAGTCCTATTCATCGACTTTCAAATACTAGAATATTATAACATAAAAAGGCTGATATGCAACAAATTTTATTACTAATAATTTGGTTGTTTTAATGCTTTAATAGGATCTAACCGGCCTGCCAAAAAGGCGGGAATATAGCTACTGCACAATCCAAAACATAATGCTCCTAAATAGATAGCAATTACTAACTGATAATCAATTTGAATAAACACTCCTGATAAATCAAGCTGCAGCTCATTTTCAACAAGCTGATTAATTAAATTAACTAATTGATAAAAAAATACATAAGAGCAGATAAACGCTCCACTAATTAAAGTAAAACTTTCTAATAAAACTAAATTCATGATCTGTAATTTACTCGCACCCATACATTTAAAAATACCGATATCTTTTGTTTTTTCTATAACAGACAAATATAACACTTCCCCAATTAAGAAACATGCTACTATAGCCAATAAAGAAAATAGTAAAAGAACTCTTTGAATTTGTAACATAAATGTATCTATTCTTTCATTAATATTTTCTCCTGCAACTTTAAATTCAAATTGACTATACTGATCTTCTAAATCCATTAAAAGATCATCAAGATCCGCTTTGCTATTTAAATTGATCATAGCTAATTGAAACAATAATTGTTTCTTATCAATCGCAAAAGCTTGGCTAATATGATCGAGATTAGCTAATTCATTAATATAGATTGTGTCAAAAGCAGTTACATCTTTCCCTATTCCAACAACAGTGAGTGAGACTCCTTTAATTTGATCGTCCTTTAAATAATATCCATATAATTGTTGATTCAATAATTTTTGATAATCAGGATTAAGATGTGTTGCCGTTGTTTTTGATAAAACTATTTCATTACTATTTTTTGTTTCACGTCCTATTTCCAAATTCCTACTTTTTATTGGTTTAGTCATATCACTGATATAAATTGTTTTTTCAACTTCATAATCACTTTGCAGTGATACTCCCATAAATTCATAATCGGCTGGTTCCCCATAGATAAATTCATTCATATCTAAATTTGATAATGAAAGTAACTCATGATAACTAAGTAATTTTTTATGTACATTCTGAATCGAAATTAGTTGATTTGGAAATATAGAATCAAGCTGTCTTTTTATTTGGGTTTGTAATGATCCACTCAGTGTAAAGGTAATCATAATACAAATCAAAGCTACTGTAATACCAGATGATATTTTTAAATTTCTACCCAAATTAGCACGATATTGTAACAATGCCAGTTGATATAATTTTAATGGTGAATGCTGTTTGACTAAACGCGAATAAAAATGATTATTTTTATCCCGGCGATACTTCCCAATCAATTGTCCATTTTGCATAGAAAAGCATTGATCAGCATATTGATAAGCTAATTGCTCATTGTGCGTTATAACAATGACAAGTCGTTCCTTAGCTTCTGCATGTAATAATTCAAAAACCATCTTTGCATTTTTATCATCTAGAGAACCTGTTGGCTCATCACACAATAAAATATCAACATTTTTAATCATCGCCCGAAGTAATGCAACCCGTTGTTTTTGTCCACCAGATAAGATTTTGACCCTTTTTTTATTCAGTTTTCGGAGTTCTAATTTTTCTTCTTGATCTTCAACTGCTCTTTTATATGAAATTTTAGTAAAAAATTTTGCTAACAAATAATTTTCTTTGACATTTAGCCAATTAATTAAATTGAAATCCTGAAAAATAAAACCAATATGCCTACGACAATACTTTTTAATTTTTCGAATATTTTGATGATCAAATAATATTTCTCCTTCATAATCTTGATCTATTCCACCAATTAGATTTAATAATGTTGTTTTTCCGCATCCAGAATTTCCTACTATTATGATCAATCCCGTACTTGGTAATATTATGTTTAAATTTTTAATAATAGTTTCATCATATCTTTTAGTTAAATTTTTAATTTCCAGCATTTTAGTTCTCCTTTAACAATATGCTAATATCCATTCTGTTTATTTTAAGACTAGCTTGTAACCCTGCTAAATAACATGCAATTATATAAATAACAATCAACACTACATATAAATCATATTTTGTAAAAATATATTTCGGTAAGACAAACAACCTTGGAATGTTAAATAAATAATCACTTAAATCAAATAGCTCAATTAATCTTAATACGCCCATTGCTAAGATTGCTCCCGCACTTCCAATCAGCCCTCCTATCAAAATTGCTTCACGACAAAATAAATTAATTGCTTTACCTTTACCAAGACCATTAGCCAATAAAAGACTAGTATCTCTTTTTCGTTCAATAAAAATTGTTTTAAGAATAACTGAAATTAAAATTAATGAAATAGCAAAACTAATTACAATAAATAAGAAAATCACAAATCTAGTGATATCAAAAATTGATCGATAGTTGTCAATATAATCACCGTGTAGATTAATCAGCAAATAATCTTTTTGATATTCTTTTATCACAGCATCTACTTGATCACTATGAAATATTAAAACTGTTTTATCCAGGCAATCATCACTTAACTCTTCTTCTAAATACTGTTGTTCTAAATAAAGATTAACCCCTATATTAATATGATCATTAATGATTCCACTAATAGTGAATTCATATTCATCATCATTAATTTCAAAATTAATTCTCTCGCCTATTTTTAATTTATACTTCTTTGCCGTTGTCTGATTAATTAATATTTGATTCTCTTTTGAAGGATATTTCCCAGAAATATAATCTAACTTTTTAGTTTTAAATATCTGATATACCTCAACGTCTAACTCTTCATCATAACTGCTTAAAATTCCATTACTAAATACTAATTTGTAAGCAACATTTGCTATTTTATTATTCTTCTCAAATTTTTTAATTTCTTTGCGTTCAAAGATATTATTAATATAATCATTTTTTGAAACTTCAATAACTCTTTTTAATGGGTCTTCTTCAAATTTTTTTTCTAAATATTGCCATCCACCATTAAAAGCACTTAATAATAAAACAAAAGCTAGAATAATAAATATTTGTGATACAAACATCATTATTATCTTTTTAAATTGATATTTGAGTTGCCTTTTACAATAAAAAAGCAGTCGACCTGGCTGCTTTTTTATGATTATTGGTGAATATTTATGATATCGTTCATTACTAAAATTATAATAATTCTTTTTTTTATCAAGATCTACAATCATTTTTGTATATTGTTTAATTAATCGAGAATTATGCGAAATAACAATCACTAAATGCTCCTTGGCATACCTTTTTAAAAGTCTCATCACTTCAATACTTAATTTATCATTTAATGCTCCAGTTGGTTCATCTGCTAAAAGAATTGGTGTATTACACAAGAAAGCTCGAACCAATCCAATTCGCTGCTTTTGACCACCCGATAGTTCATCGGGATATCTTTCCAACAATTCAACTACTTTTAAAGTTCGACAATACTCCTCCAATTGACCAGACACTTGCTTTAAATCAATACCTTTTATTTTTGTAATTAAGATTAAATTCTCTTTTATTGTTAAAGCATTGACTAAATTATAAAATTGGTAAACATAACTAATATAATCACGTTGATACATTCTAATTTGTTGATAGTTGAGCCTATGCCCATCAATTAATACCTGACCATTGCATGGACGCTCAATTCCCGCAATAATGTTTAACAAAGTCGATTTCCCTGTACCACTTTGACCAATGATTCCTATCATCCCTCTACTTGGAAATTTAATTGTTAGATCATCAATAACACGTTGTCTCTTTTTTCCATACTTATAAAATTTAGTAATATTAATAAGTTGTAATGCCATAACGTCCTCCTTATGTTATAATAGCAATGGTGATAAAATGAACTTATTTAAATATAGTGATGATAATAAACGCTATCATACTTTTAATTATTATCTGAAAAATAAATATCAAAGTAAAGTTGCCAAAGTTAGTTTGAATGCGGGCTTTACTTGTCCAAATCGCGACGGTACTAAAGGCACGGGCGGCTGTATTTTTTGTAGCAGCACTGGTTCAGGTGATTTTGCCGGAAATATCCAGGATTCATTAGAAATACAATTTAGTAATGTTAGTTTGCTTCTTCAAAATAAATGGCCAAATTGTAAATATATTGCTTATTTTCAAGCCAATACTAATACATACGGCCCATTAAAAAAAATCAAAGCTTGTATCGAACCATTTATCAATAAAAAAAATGTGGTTGCAATCAGCATCTCAACTCGTCCAGACTGCTTGGAAACCGATGTTTTAAATTATTTAGCAGAAGTTAATAATCGCTGCGATTTATGGGTCGAATTAGGTTTACAGACCATTCACGATCAAACAGGTGAACTAATCAATCGTGGCCATAATTATCAAGACTTCCTAGACGGCTTGAATAAATTACGAAAATTAAAAATTAATGTCTGTGTACATATTATCAATGGTCTACCTGGTGAAACATATGAAATGATGCTTGAAACAGCAAAGGCGGTTGGGCAGTTGGACATTCAAGCCTTAAAGATTCATATGCTTTATGTCATTGAAAAAACAAAATTACATCAGTTATATTTACAACAGCCTTTTAAAATCCTGAGTCGTGACGAATATATTGATTTAGTTGTCAAACAATTAAGTTACATCCCAGAAAATATTGTTATTGAAAGATTAACCGGAGATGGAAATATTTCAGATTTAGTCGCTCCCTTATGGTCAATTCGTAAAGTAACTATCTTAAATGATATTGATAAATTAATGGTTGCTAAAGATTATTATCAAGGTTGTAAAATAAAAAAGCCCATTTAGGGCTTTTTCTATTATTCAATTATTAATTACTAGTTTCAATTAAACCATAATCACCATCATTACGACGATATACGATACTAATTGAATCACTTTCAACATCACGATAAACGAAGAATGAATGACCAATCAATTCCATTTGCATGATTGCTTCTTCCATATCCATTGGTTTAGGGGTAATTGACTTAACCTTTACCAAGACATCTTCTTCAGATTCAACATCTTCAATTGAAGATAGGTTGAACGCAAGTTTATTATCTTTTGATTTACGACTTAGTCTAGTTTTGTACTTTCTGATTTGTCCTTCTAATTTGTCAACAACTAGATCCATAGCATTATATAGATCATCATCTACGACCTCTGCTCTTAAAAGTACATATTCAGTAGGAATCGTAACTTCAAGTTTTTGTCCATAAGGATAAACTCGACATAAAACTTTTGCTTCAACATTGTCACTTACGATGAAATACTTATCTAATTTAGATAGTTTTTCTGAAATCTTTGCTTCGATAGCCTCTGTGATTTCAATGTTTTTTCCTCTTACTGAGATTTTCATAAGAATTCCTCCTTTGTATAAACATATTATACAATATATATTTGTAAAATAACACTCAAATTATTGATAAAATTTCCCTAAATTTAACATAAACAAAAAACACTCGAATAAATCGAGCATTTTTATCTATAAATATTTTTTTAGAATTTCTACTTTATCTAACTCTTCCCATGGAAGATTGTTATCCCCACGACCAAAGTGTCCATAAGCAGCTGTTTTTAGATACAATGGTTGACGTAAATCTAACGTTTTAATGATTCCTCCTGGAGTTAAATCAAAGTTATCTCTGATTGCTTTTAGGATTATATCATGGTCAACATGTTCAGTTCCATACGTCTCAATAAAAATTGAAGTAGGTTCTTTAACTCCAATAGCATAAGAAACCTGAATTTCTAATTTATCACAAAGATTTGCCGCAACAATATTTTTAGCAATATAACGCAACATATAGGCAGCTGAACGGTCAACTTTGGATGGATCCTTTCCACTAAAAGCCCCACCACCATGGCGAGCAGCCCCACCATATGTATCAACAATAATCTTTCGCCCAGTTAAGCCAGTATCACCATGCGGTCCTCCAATAACAAAGCGACCAGTTGGATTGATCAGCACTTTATAATCAGTGTTTAAATTATATTTTCTTACAACTGCATCCATTATTTCTTCTTTAATATAACGTTTGAATTCAGTTTCATCAAAATCAGGATCGTGCTGAATCGACATTAAAATAGTATCAATTTTAGGAGTACTTTCGGTATAATCAATCGTTACTTGAGCTTTCATATCAGGACGGGCTGACTTAAATTCTCCAGTATCCTTTTTTTCAGTTGCATAACGAACCAAATGATGAGCAATTGAAATCGGCAAAGGCATATACCCTTTTGTTTCTTTACAGGCGTAACCAAACATGATTCCTTGATCCCCCGCTCCTCCAACTTCATCATTTGTTCCTAAAGCAATATCAGGAGACTGTAAATCCATTACTACCTGAACCTTGCAAGTCCGATAATCGATTCCTTTATCGCTATCATCATATCCAATGTCCTTTAAAACATCTCGAGCTACCTGCTCATAGTTAACTTCTGCAGTAGTTGTGATTTCTCCACCAATAACTACCAGATCAGTAGTAGCAAAAACTTCACAGGCCACACGTGAATTAGGATCTTCTTTTAAGCACGCATCAAGGATAGCATCACTAATTTGATCACAAACTTTATCAGGATGCCCTTTTGAAACTGATTCAGAGGTAAATAATACTTTTTCTTTCATTTTTCTTTCTCCTTCTACAAATAAAAAAGCTTCCTAAAGAGAAAGCATACATAGTTAGGAAGCCTTCTCTCATTGTTCAAGTATAAACTTGCTCAGTTAGGCACCTTCTAATTTAATATAGGGTTGCCACTACATCATCGATCTTCATCTAGTAGTTCTTAATAAGAGTCTTTTTTATTTATTTGTTCTATTTCTTCTTTAGTTAGTGACGTTATTACCTCAATAATATCGTCATCGAGTCCAATATCTAATAAGATACTGGCAATCATTTTTTGTTGCCTTACATTCTTCATATTATCACCTTAACTTAGTTTGCATAAATTAAAAAATAATATTCCTTAAAACAACAAATACATAATAATATATCTAAGACATTAT
>ERZ781275.1913-NODE-1913-length-10945-cov-3.796694_pt1 | contig 10945 bp, 7 predicted proteins | sample MGYA00375853_ERZ781275 | MGnify/ENA primary metagenome ERZ781275 (study PRJEB29790, sample SAMN03653691) | human gut metagenome | host: Homo sapiens | place: USA: Dallas, Texas | collected 2012-07-23 | study: EMG produced TPA metagenomics assembly of the Gut...
TGTGGAACAGGTGGGCGCCGTACTTGTGGATCTCTGCGCCGGTCTCCTCGTCCATGTAGCTGTACGCGTTGCCGCCGATGTGGTCGCGCACGTCGATGATCTCCACGCGCACGCCGAGCCTCTCCACGGCCTGCTGGGCCACGGTCAGGCCGAACAGGCCCGCGCCCACGACCACCAGATCGGGATATTCCACCGCTTCAGTCATAAGAACAACCTTCCGAACTTAAAACAAACACACAATATTCGTGTGCGATTCCTCATCAAGCATACCCGTCCGCCCTCCTTAACGCGGGATGCTCATGGGGAAGCGGCATTTTGACGTTTGATTTCCCTGTGTCGCTGGTCGTGGGGCTGGCTGCTTCACGGATCATGGCATGGTCTGTGTGGTTCGTGCGCGGCCTGTGGCGCGGGTTGCGCTGCGGTTCGTGCGGCTTGCGGCGCGGTTCGGTCCGGGCATGGTGTACACTGGTCTTTGCCTCCGCGTGGCGGTACGTCACCCAACTCCCCCAGGGCAGGAATGCAGCAAGGGTAAGTGGCCTCTTCCGGGTGCGTGGAGGTTTTCTTATATCTTCATGCCATTCGCGCATACCGTAGAGCCAATGCCGTATTCTCGATGATTATGACCGACGAATTCAAGCCAATCATCCGAGACCCGCACAAGTCCGCGAATATGCTGGAACAGCCGGTCGCGCCCGTTCCCGTGCCGCAGCCGCCGTCTGATCCGATCGAACAGGTGCTTTCCCCACGTGAAGTGAGCGAAGGGCTTGCCGAAGCCGATCCGCTGACCCGTCATCCGCGCGTGTCGAGCATTATGCTCAGCGTGGTGTTCGGTCTGCTGCTGCTTGCCGCCGCGGTGGGCGTCTGGTGGTTGGGCGTGCGCACGATGGAAGGCCAAAGCTATGAAGACATGGTCTGGTCGAAATTCGATGCGGCCCTGCCGGGATGGCTGGAACCGGTCGTGCATGTCTTCACCATTTCCACCGTTGTAATCGCAACAAGCGCAATCATGTCGATAATCGCCCTCGCCGTACTTATCGTAAGAAAACGATGGCTGTTGATTGCTCAACTGGCGGTATTCGGCGGAATCTGCTTTGCCGCAGCAGAGTTGCTGAAGCCGCTGCTGCCACGTCCGTACTTAATCAATCTGGAATCAAATCCCAATAATTCCGCGCCTTCCGGGCATGTCATACTCGCCGCCGCGGCAGGAATGATCCTACTATGCGCCGTGCCTCGCGTATGCCGTGCGCTCGTTGCCGTGATCGGCTGGCTGTATGCGGTACTCGTCGGATTGTCGGTGATTGCGGGACAGTGGCACCGGCCGACCGACGTGATCATGGCGTTGCTGATCGTCGGCGGAGTGGCAATGATCACGCTTGCCGCGACGTTTGCGAACGGCATGGATGAGCCCGGTTCGCGTGCGTCGTCGCCTTCCGTGCAGATCGTCGGCAGCGTGCTGTTGACGTTCGGCGTGCTCGGCACCCTGTATGGCGCATACATTATTTGGCAGATTCAGCCGGGACTTGCGATGAGTGCGGAATGGACGAATTCCGGTGCGCACCTTTCCACGGTGATTCTGACGGCTTCCGTTGCGTCGTTGGTGTTCGGGCTGGTGTTGACCATGCGTCAGCTGACCGCCTCGCCATTGACGAAACTTGGGCTTGTCGGCGCACCTCCGGCCCCTCCGAAACGCTGACGGCAAAACGTACGATCACGCCGAAAATTTCCGGCACCGGTCGCTCGCGCCACACGGACGGTTTGCCAACTGCATACGGTCAGTGAGTATTATTGCGTTGCAAACGCTAGTAATAAGGAGTGGCTATGGCTACCGGCAGCAAGCTCGTGATTGTGGAGTCTCCCACCAAGGCCAAGAAAATCGGTGGGTATTTGGGCTCCGAATATACGGTGATGGCCTCGGTCGGCCATATTCGAGATCTTGCGCAGCCGAGCCAGGTGCCGGCCGCCGACAAAACCAAATTCGGCAAGTTCGGCGTTGACGTGGAAGACGGATTCAAGCCGTACTACATCGTCGACGGCAACAAGAAGAAAACCGTGTCCGAGCTGAAAAGCGCGTTGAAAAAAGCCGACACCCTGTACCTCGCAACCGATGAGGATCGCGAGGGAGAGGCCATCGCCTGGCATCTGGTACAGACGCTCAAGCCGAAAGTGCCGGTTAAGCGCATGGTGTTCCACGAAATCACGAAGGAAGCCATCAAAGCGTCGCTTGACAATACTCGCGACGTTGACGACGACATGGTCGACGCACAGGAAACCCGCCGTATTCTGGACCGCCTGTACGGCTATGAGCTTTCTCCGGTGCTGTGGCGCAAGGTTGGGCCGGGTCTTTCCGCGGGCCGTGTGCAGTCCGTCGCCACGCGTTTGATCGTGGAGCGCGAGCGCGAGCGTATGGCGTTCGTGCGTGCCCCGTATTGGGATGTCACCGCAACGTTGGAGGCGCCGGATGCCGATGGCAATAATGTTGCGTTCGATTCTCGTATGGTGTCGTTGGGTGGCCGTCGTTTGGCTGGTTCCAAGGATTTCGGCGCCGATGGCAAGCTGACTGCGGCCGGTGCGAAGGATCAGGTCGTGCAGTTGGACGAGGCGCAGGCTTCCGCGATTGCGCAGGCATTGGAATTTGCAACGTTTACTGTCGCGTCGATGGAAACCAAGCCGTACCGTCGCCGTCCGGTTCCACCGTTTACCACGTCCACCTTGCAGCAGACCGCCGGCAATCGTCTCGGCATGAGCTCGCGTCAGACCATGCGTGCTGCGCAAGGATTGTACGAAAACGGCTATATCACCTACATGCGTACCGATTCGGTGACGCTGTCGCAAGAGGCGATCGCAGCCGCACGCGAAGCGGTCGTCAAGCATTTCGGCGAAAACTATCTGTCGGACGCGCCGAAACAATATGCCACAAAGACGGCAGGCGCGCAGGAAGCCCACGAATGCATCAGGCCGGCGGGCGCGAAATTCCGTGACCCTGCGGAAATCGCAAGCAAAGTGCCGGCCGACCAGCTCAAGCTGTACACGCTGATCTGGCAGCGCACGCTTGCCTGCCAGATGGCAGACGCAACCGGTTCCACGGCGACCGTGCGACTGTCCGCACCGACCGAATCGAATGGGGAAGCCATGTTCCAGGCTTCCGGCACTGTCATCGAATTCCCCGGCTTTATGAAGGCGACCGGTGAAGGCCGCCGCGCATCCGCCGAATCGAAGAAGGGCGATGCTGCTGGAAGCGTTGAACAGGCTGCGCAATCCGGTAAATCCAGCAAAGCGGATAAGAAGTCGGATGACAATGTGTCGCTTCCGCCGATGAATCCGGGCGATGCGCTCGCCGCGGTGGCGGTTGGTGCCGACGGACACGAAACTCAGCCTCCGGCGCGTTACACCGAAGCGTCGCTCGTGAAAACGTTGGAACAGAAGGAAATCGGCCGCCCGTCCACGTACGCGAGCATTATTTCCACGATTATCGATCGCGGGTACGTGTATGAGCGCGGTCGTGCGTTGATTCCGTCGTGGCTCGCGTTCTCCGTGGTCAAATTGCTGGAAACGAAGTTCCCGCGGTATGTGGATTACGAGTTCACTGCCGATATGGAAAGCGGTCTTGACCAGATCGCGAGCGGTCAGGAGACCGGCAGGAATTGGCTGACCCGCTTCTATTTCGGCTCTGGTGAGGGTGCCGCGCAGTCTGCGGACGAGGCGCATGCCGGTTTGCAGCAGCAGGTCGCGCAGTTGGGTGAAATCGACGCTCGCGAGATCAATACGATCGAGATCGGCGACGGTTTGCATGTGCGCGTCGGTCGATATGGCCCGTATTTGGAGGATATGAACCATCTGGATGATGAGGGCAATCCGAAGCGTGCCTCGCTGCCGGATACGCTCGCTCCGGATGAGCTGACGGTGGAAGTCGGTCATGATTTGATCGAGAACCATTCCGGCGGTCCGCGCGCTCTTGGCGTCGATCCGGTTTCCGGAGGCACCGTTGAAGTGCGTAATGGTCGTTTCGGGCCGTATGTTGCGCTGGTGATGCCTTCTGCCGATGCCGGCGATGCTGGTGGTGCTGCCGAGGGCGCTAGTGAGAAGCCGAAGCGCGGCAAGGGTGCGAAGAAAGCCGCTGCCGATCGCCCGAAGATGGCGTCGTTGTTCAAGACGATGAGTCCGGAATCGTTGACGTTGGATGATGCGTTGCGTCTGCTGAGCTTGCCGCGTGAAGTCGGTTCGTATGAAGAGGTGGATGCGCAGACCGGTGAAGTGCAGACGGTTACCGTGCAAGCCAATAATGGTCGTTACGGTCCGTATTTGACGAAGACCGGTGCCGATGGCAAGTCGGATACGCGTTCGCTTGCTTCGGAAGATGAGATTTTCACGGTTGATGTGGATAAGGCGAAGGAACTGTTCGCCCAGCCGAAGTATGGCCGTGGGCGTGGCCGTGGTGCTGCGAAGCCGCCGCTGCGCGAATTGGGCGTCGATCCGGAAACGCAGAAGCAGGTGACCATCAAGGAAGGCTTCTACGGCGCGTATATCACCGATGGTGAGACGAATCGTACGTTGCCGAAGCAGTATGCTCCTGAGTCGATCGAACCGGCCGAGGCGTTCCGTTTGCTGGCTGAGAAGCGTGCGCAGGGCCCGTCGAAAAGGCGTGGACGTAAGACCGCCGCCGGCAAGGGCGGGGCTAAGAAGGCTGGTGCTGCCAAGGCTTCTAAGACTTCCAAGGCGGCTTCCGTCGATAAGGCTCGTGCCGATCGCCGTGCCAAGGTGCGCGAGTTGGCCGATAAGGGTTGGGCCAACACCCGTATCGCCAAGGAGATCGGTTCCACGCCGACCACGGTGAAGGCCGATGTGGAATGGCTTGCCGCCAACGAAGGCTACACCCGTCCCGCCGTAGTTCCCGCCCGGTGATGAACAGTCCGGTGGACTGTTCGTAGCAGTGAGCAGCGGTAGCGTTGCGAACGCCGCAATGTAGAGTGATGAATATGCAAGGCATATTCATCTCCTTTGAAGGTGTAGACGGCGTCGGCAAAACCACGCAGGTTGAACGGTTGCGTGCGTACGTTGAGGCGCAGGGGCGCGAATGCGTGGTCACGCGCGAGCCAGGCGGTACTGTGCTTGGCGTGGCGATTCGCGAGTTGCTGCTTGGCGGCGTGGAAGGTTCCGATGCGGATATCGCTCCGCGTGCGGAGGCGCTGCTGTTCGCCGCTGACCGTGCCCAGCATGTTGCCGAGGTGATTCGCCCTGCACTGGAACGCGGTGCCGTGGTAATTACCGATCGGTACCTTGATTCTTCTCTTGCATACCAGGCTGGCGGCCGCGAATTGACGGCAGGTGAAATCCGCGACTTAAGTATGTGGGCAACGTGTGAGCTATTGCCGAATCGCACGTATCTGCTGGATCTTGACCCTGTGCAATCGCATGCACGACTGCAGCATGATGAAGATCGCATGGAATCCGCGGGAAACGATTTCCAACGTCGTACACGACAGGCGTTTCTTGACTTGGCAAAGGCGGAATCGCAACGCTTCCGCGTGATTGATGCCAGCCAATCCATCGATGAAGTATGGGCGCATATTCAGTCTGATTTTGCGCAAATCAGTCAAATGAAAACTTTCCAATCGGAGGCCGCCCAGTGAGCGTGTGGGATTCGATTGTCGGCCAGCAGCAGGTTGTCGAACAACTCAAAGCCATCGCAAGTGGCGATCCGAAAGCCATTGCGCAATCCTGGCTGATTTGCGGCCCTCCCGGATCGGGCCGTTCCAATGTGGCGCGCGCGTTCGCGGCGGCGTTGGAGAGCCCCGATCATGGTCTTGGCGACGAGCCGACCAAAGCCGCGCAGCAGGTGCTTGCCGGCACTCACCCCGACGTGACCGTGCTGGCCACCAACAAAGTGACCATCGGCATCGACGAGGTGCGAAACATCATCACTACGTCCGAGCAGATGCCAAGCACTGCGCCGTGGCGCATCATCATTATCGAAGATGTCGATCGCATGCTGGAACGCACCACCAACGTGTTACTCAAGGAGATTGAGGAGCCGAGTGAGCATACGATTTGGCTCTTGTGTGCGCCGAGTGCGCAGGACGTGTTGCCGACGATTCGCTCGCGCACTCGCATCGTCAATCTTGCCGTGCCCTCCACGCAGGCGGTGGCTGCATTTCTGGAGCAAAATGGCGGATTCGAGCCGAAAATCGCGGTGCGTGCCGCACGTCTTGCGGAAGGGCATATCGGCATCGCGCGCTTGTATGCGAAGAATGAGCAGGTGATGTCTGACCGCGACGAGCTGATTGTGGGCGTGCTTGGATTGCGTCGCGCGTCGGATGCGGTGCTGCTTGCCGGCAATCTTATCGACAATGCGAAGGCGCAGGCCGAAGCGGAGGTGAAGGTCAAAGCGGCAGAGGCGGAAGCTGATTTTCGCAGAGTCAATGGGCTTGGGGCGAAGGATCGTATTCCTCCGAAGCTGCGTGGCGCATACAATGCGATCGCCAAAAAAGACGAGCTGAAGCGTCAGACTACGCGACTTACACGTGATGTGCTTGACCGTGCGTTGAACTCGATTGCCAGTATTTACCGTGATGTGGCTGTGTTGCAGAACAATGCCGAGGATTCGGTGGGGCTGATCAATTTGGAGAATCGTTCGTCGATCACCGAACTGTCGGTGCGGCTTACGCGTGGGGGAGCGGTGCGGCGGCTGGAGGATATTGCCGTTGCACGTCGCCGTCTGGCCGGCAATGGCAATCCCGTACTGGTCTTTGAAGCTCTCTTCTGCTCCCTCATCGCCAGCTAGGGCTAGCGGCGTTGGCACATACTGTTTTCCGAGGGCAGATTCTTCCAGCGGGTGGGGAAATGGTTGTTTGGCTGTATGATTCTGGCTTGCTATCGTGCGATAATTGCCGGCAAAATTGCAAAAATTGCGATTTAGCGCTGGCAGTTGGTGGATTCGCGGACGATGAGTTGCGGCGCGAGTGAGATGTGCGCGGGGCTGCCGGGGGCGTCGTTGAGTAGGCGTAGCGCTTCGGAGACGATTTGTTTGAACGGCGGGCGCACGCTGGTCAGCGGCGGCATGGTGGTGCGTGCGATCGGCGAATCGTTGTAGCCGATCACCAGCACGTCTTGAGGCACGCGAAGCCCAAGCGAATGCAACGCCACCATCACGCCGAACGCGATCGCATCGTCGGCGCACACCACGGCCTCCGGTTGCACGAGCGGCTCGGAAAACAGTCGCATGGCGCAGTTGAATCCGCGCTGCACGCTACGGTCTCCGAACTTGTTCCATTCGGTTTCGGTGGCAAGATGGTGCGCTCGCATCTGCGTGTGGAACATGGCGAACAGTTCCGCCGATTCGAAGGAGATTTCCTTGCCGGCCATGTATGCCACGGATGCGATGCCACGTTCGGCCAAATGCCTGATCACGATTTCCATGGCGGCGTTTTCGTCGATGCTCACCATGGATGTGCGGGATGAGCATCGACGGCCGCCCACCTGCACAATCGGCAGTGTGGAGGCGTAATGTTCAAGTTCCTCGGAAAGGTAGGCTCCCCAGGCGGGCAGTACGATCAGCCCGTCAACATGGCGGTCCACCAACGATTCGATGCGTTGGATCTGCGTGGCCTGATCGCCGCCGATGCCGAGCAGCAGTTGCTGCGAATCCACGTCGATGACGGGTTCGATTTCGTCAAGCAGTTGCGCGCAGAACGGGTCGGTGGCGGTTGGAATCACCAGTCCGATGGTGTTGGTGACGGTGCTGCGCAATGCGCTCGCCGCATAATTAACCGAATAGTTGAGGTGTGCCGCGGCGGCTCTCACACGTCGTGCGATGTCGTCGTCTTTGGTGCGTTTTCCGGAAAGCACGCGGGAGACGGTGGCGATGGAGACGTTGGCCAGCGCGGCGACGTTCGTGATTGAACTGTTCGCCGAAGTAGCCGAAGCCGAGGCGTTGTCGGTTGTGCGTGCCATGCTCTCCTCCCAAAATCATTCGAAGTATTGGATTATTCGAATTGCTGCCGTGTCTCAATCGCGTATTCAGGAATAAAACAGCCACCCGTCAAATGCGGCAGGTGGCTGAAGCAAGTATCGCAATCATGCATATGGAATTGCGATTGCATTGCGATTTCATAACTGAAGATTGTTGAATATCTTGCGAAATCCTCGAAAATCTTCAGAAAAGAAGATCACTCGGCGTTGACGAGGATGTTCAGCAGGTTGTCTGCCACGGTTTCGTCGTCGGCGCCCTGCACGTCGATGACCACGGAATCGCCCTGCTTGATGCCCAGGCCCATGATGGACAGGATGGAGCCTGCCGGAACCGGGTTGCCGCCTTCCTTGGCGATGGTGACGGTGCAGCCGGAGGCGGTGACGGCCTGGGAGAACTGTGCGGCCGGACGAGCGTGGATACCGACGGGATCGTTGATGACGGTGGTGCGGGTTGCCATGATGGACACTCCTTTGAGTCGTTATTGTTGATTGTTTTCTGTTGTGTTATTTGAAAGTCGTGCTGCTTGCCGAGCGAAATGCATCGGTGCGCCGCTGGTGATTACTATAGCACTTTTTCCACGAAACGCAGAAAACGTTTACTGGTTGTGTGTTGCGGTTTAAAGCGTGTATACTGTGGGCAGGCTGAAAATGATTTACCGGCAAAGACGGTGGAAATCATTGCGGTAACTCAACGCGCAAGGCAGGCGCGGAAATCACAAGAACACGTTCGGCTCGCGTTCCTTTCGCGAGCAAACAACAAACGCAAACGACAAAACAAGGAAACAGGTCAAAGGAGTTCACATGATCATCAAGGGTGTTGGCATTGGTCGCGGCGTTGCAGTCGGCCCGGTCATCCGTATGGCGCAGCCGCTGCCGGAACCGTCGGACGCCCCGCGTGCGGAAGGCATTGCCGCCGAAAGCGAAATCGCCCGCGTGGAAAAGTCCCTCGCACTGGTGAACGCCGACCTGAACCGTCGCGCCGAAGAGGCCGCCAATGGTGACGAAGGCGCCAAGCAGGCCGCTCCGATTCTGCAGGCCATCGCCATGTTCGCTTCCGATCCGTCGCTGGCCGAATCCATCAAGGGGCTGATCCAGCAGGGCAAGACCGCCGAACGCGCGGTGCTCGAAGGCTTCGCCGCGGTGGAAGACATGTTCCGCACCATCGGTGGATATCAGGCCGAGCGTGCCGCCGATCTGCATGATGTCGGCCAGCGCGTGATCGCCGACCTTATGGGCGCTCCCGCACCGGGCCTGCCGCAGAGCGAAACCCCGTTCGTGCTCGTTGCCGAAGATCTTTCCCCCGCCGACACCGCGGCGCTCGACATGAGCAAGACCCTCGCCATCGTCACTTCGCAGGGCGGCCCGACCTCGCACACCGCCATCCTGGCCCGTGCCCGCGGCATCGTGGCGGTTGTTTCCGCAGCCGAAGCCGAGAATCTGACCGACGGCACCACCGTGGTCGTCAATGCGGCCAAGGGCGAACTGGTCGTCGACCCGACCGAAGAGGAGATCGCCGCAGCCGAAGCCGCCAAGTCCCGCGCGGCCGCAGCCAAGGAACTGCGCGGCAATCCGGGCTCCACCAAGGACGGCCACCTCATTCCGCTGCTCGCCAACGTGGGCAAGCCGGCCGACGCAGCTAAGGCGCTGGAATATGGCGCTGAAGGCGTTGGTCTGTTCCGTACTGAATTCCTGTTCATCGGCAACTCCGAGCCGCCGACCGTCGAAGAGCAGACCCGCGCTTACACCGAGCTGTTGAGCCAGTTCCCGGGCAAGAAGGTCGTGATTCGTATGCTCGATGCCGGCGCTGACAAGCCGCTGCCGTTCCTCACTCCGGAAGACGAGCCGAATCCGGCTCTCGGCCTGCGCGGTCTGCGCACCCTGCGCGCCCACATGGACGTGCTCGAAGGCCAGCTCAAGGCGCTCGCCGCAGCCGATGCCGCCACCGACGCGAACCTGTGGGTCATGGCCCCGATGGTTGCCGACCAGCATGAGGCTGACTATTTCGTGAAGCTTGGCAAGAGCTTCGGTCTGAAGTTCGTGGGTGCGATGGCTGAAGTGCCGTCGATCGCGCTTATGGCCGATAAGGTGGCCGACGTGGCCGACTTCGTGTCGATCGGCACCAACGATCTGACCCAGTACACGCTGGCCGCCGACCGTACGCTCGGTTCCGTTGCCAACTATCAGACCGCCTGGCATCCGGCGGTGCTGCGTGCCATCAAGATGATCTGCGACGCGGGCAACGCCAAGGGCATGCCGGTGGGCGTGTGCGGCGAGGCCGCTGCCGATCCGGACTTGGCCGTAGTGCTGGCCGGTCTTGGCGTGAACTCCCTGTCCATGACTCCGGTGGCACTCGACGACGTGCGTGCCTCCCTTGCCGAAGTCACCTTCGAAGAGGCTCAGGCCCGTGCCGAAGCCGCCCTCAACGGCGACTTCTACCACCCGGCCAACTGAGCCGTACTAGCTGTGCCTATCGCCTGTAACGCCTTGTTTTTCAAGCGATGTGAGGTCTGATAGGCCCTGTTTCCCGGACCGACCCCTGCCCGCGTGCCCCACAGGCTCGCCGCAGGGGTCGTTTCGTTATGTTTCGTTATGCCGTCAATTGAAACCTTGTATGAGTCAGACGCTTGAGGGATACTGGGTGCATGAAGATTTCCGCAGATTTCACCGTCATTCCCGACGCGTTTGCCAAGGCGGCGCCGCCTGAGAACTGCATCGACGGTACGCCGATTGTTTCCTTCCCCTTCTACATTGATGCGCTTGATCCTGCAGTGCAGTTCCTGCATTGGGAATTCGTTGATCCGGATTCAATTCCGGTATGCGGTTTCCAGTGGAATCATTGGTCCCTCGCGAACCTGCCCGTGGATGCGCTGATGTACGATTTCAACGATTCTCACGCGCTCGCGATTCCGGCTGATTTCTCGCGCACGGTTTCCGCGATGATTCCTGAAACGGTTCAGGGACGCACGTCCGCCGCCTCGCC
>ERZ781275.1921-NODE-1921-length-10905-cov-3.034194_pt1 | contig 10905 bp, 7 predicted proteins | sample MGYA00375853_ERZ781275 | MGnify/ENA primary metagenome ERZ781275 (study PRJEB29790, sample SAMN03653691) | human gut metagenome | host: Homo sapiens | place: USA: Dallas, Texas | collected 2012-07-23 | study: EMG produced TPA metagenomics assembly of the Gut...
TCATAAGCAGGGTAACGAGGATGATGGGCCAGGAAAAGACATGAAGGGGGACAAAAAATAACGAAATCACAGTGACAAGCGCTCCGACCATGATGCTTCGCCCCAGACCGCCGGTGACGAACCCCAGAATGATAACCTGAGTCGGCACTGGCGCGACCAGCAGCTCCTCAATGTTTTTCTGAAATTTTTGAGAAAAAAAGGAGGAGGCGACATTGCTGTAGGAGCTGGTGATGACAGACATCATAATGAGCCCGGGCACGATGAATTCCATATAGGAAAAACCGCCCATCTCTCCAATTCGTCCACCAATCAGATTTCCGAAAATAACAAAATACAATGAGGTGGTGATGACCGGCGGTACCAAAGTTTGTACCCAGATGCGCAGATAGCGGTTGGTTTCTTTTGCAGCCAGGCGTTTTAGTGCAGTAAAATAAAGTTTAAACATTTTTTTCCTCCGATTGATGTTTAACATCGGTGATTTTTAAGAATAATTCTTCTAAACGGTTGGATTTATTACGCATGGAAACGACTTTTATCCCTTGTTTTGTGAGCTGTTCGAAGATTCCGTTGACTCCCTGATCGCGCTGGACCTCGACGGTGAGGGTACGGCTGTCCTCAAAGTAGTTTTTATACCCATTGATAACAGGCCTGGTTTCAAAAGGCTCTAAATCAAAAATAAAGGTTTCATACTGTAATTTCGACAAAAGGTTTTTCATACTGGTATTCTCAATGAGCTCACCGGACTGGATGATCCCGATATTGCGGCAGAGCATTTCTGCTTCCTCCAGGTAATGGGTTGTCAGGATGATGGTCGTCCCCTGTGCATTCAGGTTTCTCAGGAAATCCCACATCTCACGTCGCAATTCAATATCGACCCCTGCTGTGGGCTCGTCTAAAATAAGCAGGCGTGGCTCATGCATCAATGCCCGGGCAATCATCAAACGCCGCTTCATCCCACCGGAGAGCATCCGCGCCCGTTCATGGCGCTTTTCAAGCAGTCCGGATTGCCTGAGGTATTTTTCACTGCGTTCCAGGGCTTCCTTGTGGGGAACACCGTAGTAACCAGCCTGATTGACGACAATCTGCTGGACGGTTTCAAATGGATTAAAGTTAAACTCCTGTGGCACCAGGCCGATCTGCTGTTTTGCCTGGACCAGATCGGTATCAAGGTCATATCCAAACACCTTTACAGTTCCAGCTGTTTTATTCACCAGGGAGGTAACGATTCCGATGGTGGTTGATTTTCCAGCGCCATTTGGTCCAAGGAGCGCGTAGAAATCGCCCTGCTCCACAACTAAATCGATGCCGCGCAGCGCCACAACCCCTGATTCATAGGTTTTCTTTAAATTTTTTAGTTCGAGTGCAATGGTCATATTATTTTCTCCTTAAATGCGTTCGGCATATAAATCAAAATTAATATGCCATTCGCCGTCCTCTTTTACGGTAACGTCCTGCCAATGGAAATTATTTTCCTCAATTTTAGCAAATACCCATTTTCTCCTTTTATTCTCAATATCCGTAAGGACGATTATGCCATTTTCTTTTTTTGCTTCAAGCCGAATGATTTTTCCTGTAAAACAATAGGCAATATCCCAGGCCTGCGTGCCGGGATTATAGACGCGAAGCGTCGTCCCGCGTTCATAATCGGGCAGGATAATAATATCCTGTATTGCCATTCCCTCAAGAACCCACGAAAAGTGCCATTCGCCTTTAATCGAGTGCGAAGTGCTGTTGTCAATATAGTCAATTTTCCAGCTCCCGACAAGCTCTCCAAAATAATTAAATTCTTCGGGCAGCTCTATATTCTTACATTCACTTGTCAACTTTTTAAGAAAGTCCTGCATGCGTTAATTCCTCCGCTAATATAAAATAATCTGATGTTCGGTTTACCCGCCAGCGGCGGTTATCCTTTCTATACTCTAAAGTAAAAGGGATGGGTCTGTCAAGAAATTCCGTGTATTTTATCTGGATATCGTGTCATCTATGTACAATATATAAAGCTTTTGACATCTTCTCTTCTTAATGTCAGGGAAGCGATTTTAAAAAAAGTGCACCCAACAGGAATATTCAAAAGCTACGGTCTACCAAGGGATAGGAGAGTATCGCGCTTATTGAAAATGTTAGATGCACCTGTTTTTAATATATCAGATATTCTGGGCTTTTGCAAGAGCTGTTAAGTTAAGCTTTAGATATGTTTTATCCTGTTTTGTTCAGATGTTTATATTGCAGATTCCCGGGTATAAATAGAATTGAACACACATACCTCTTACTTAAATTAATTAATCTCTCCCCCAATTTACTCTCCCCAAAAGAAGCCCCTGATCAAAGATCAGGGGCTTCTTTCATTATAAAGTCTTATCAAGCTGTTAAAACTAAACAGACTACGATAAGAATATTTGTTCTAAAAACACTTGCTTTTTGAAACGAACGTTTGTATAATAGAAATGTCATCACTTTTCTTTGAGGGGATAATCGAAATAAAGGACAGGATGGCGTGGGCTTGCATGGTGAAAACAGTAGTATCCACGCATTGGTTGAAGCGCTCCACGATCCTGAGCTGTATGGATTGTCCCCCCTCTATGGTTTCTTATTTTATTATCGGATATAATGGTGTCCGAATCATCCAAAAGGAGAAGACGCTTGTATTTATTGTTTTCGATTTTATGCCAGTTATTTATTTGTCTCTGCTACAGCCTGGCGATTTTTTATCTGGCGGTCACACTGACAGGCAGTATTTTTCTGATGAATTATCATACGCTGGTTACTATGACTGTGCCTGCTGTCACGGCGGGCCAGACTGAATATCCCTGAGTCGCTGAGGGCCAAGGTGTAAGATGTCTGACCGTCTGGGCAGTGAAACGGACCGCTCGCAAAAAATATAAAAAACCTGGATACTTCTGTGTTATACTGAGTAAAGACAATTAAAAAAGGAGAAACGCGATGGAAAGAAAAGCACTCACACAGGAATATCTAATTTTAACCACCAATGATAAAGGAAAGCTGCCGATGGCGAATAGTACGGAGACGAAAGCAGGTTTGGTGGCCGCAGGAATAATGGATCTGCTCCTGGAGGGCTCCATAAAGATTGAAGGGAAAAAGGTGGAGGCCGTTGGTCCGCTGCCCGGCAGCCTGGGCCATCTGGAGGGGCTCTACGCCTACCTCAGCGATAAGAGCCGCTCTGTTACCAAGGTAATTGAGGATTACTGCATGTCCTTTTCCAGCAGCCGGATTAATCAGCTTCTGACGGACACCGGAAATTCTCTGAGTGCGGCAGGAGCCGTGGCAGAGGGTAAAGGAGGGCTTTTCGGAAACAGGGATCTTTTTGTGCCTGAAAAAGCCTATAAGGAAGCATTGATCGAGACTTTGAAAAGGGCGGCGGTTCAGGTGGAAAGTCTTTCGTTGCACGACGCGGCCCTTGCCAGCCTTTTGAAAGAAACCAGAAATCTTAAGCCGTATTTTTCAAAACACGAAAATGATCTGATGAAAGAAAAACTAAAGGCCATCAAAAACCAGCAGGACAGCAAAATAATCCGTGAGATGGTCGGATATATCGATGCTATTATGACGGTTATGATGGCTGCGGTCATTGCCACTGTCAATTAGGCGGATCAGGTTAAAAGGCCTGTGAGGCCTTTTTTTCATGAGCTTTTTTGGTAAAATATCCTGAGGTTTTTTAAATGTGTGCTAAAAGTTGAACTTTTTCTGTGATTAAGTTATAATGAATTTATATTTATTACAAAGGAGTATTCGGAGAGATATAAGTCCGTTTAAGGGGGCTGTTTATGGATAACCAGACAAAAAAAAGAAAGATACTCATCGTTGACGATATGGAGCTGAACCGCGCGCTGCTGTGCGAGATGTTCCAGACAAAATATACCATATATGAAGCTGAAAACGGTGCGCAGGCGCTGGAAATCCTGGAGCGGGAGAGCGAGAATATCGCGGTTGTGCTTTTGGATCTTATCATGCCAGTGCTCGACGGTTTCGGTGTCCTGACAGAAATGGAGCGTATGGGCCTGGCTGGCCGTGTCCCGGTCATCATGATTACTGCTGAGAACAGTGAGGGCGTTATGCAGCGCGGCTATGAGATGGGGGCAGCGGATATTGTCACCAAGCCCTTTAATCCAAATATCGTGATCCAGCGCGTCCACAACATCATTGAGCAGTATACCCAGAAGCTTCACCTGCGGCAGCTGGTGGCTGAACAGACAAGGGCGCTGCGGGAGCAGGCGGAAAAAATGCGTGAAAACAGCGCCCAGATGATTGACACCCTCAGCAGTATTATTGAATTTAAAAACACCGAATCGGTGTCCCATATACACAACGTGCGCGTGATTACCCGGCTGCTGCTGGCTGAATTTGCAAAAAACCATAGTGAATATGGACTTTCCGACTCCCTGATTGAGATTATCTCCGAGGCGGCGGCCATGCACGATATCGGTAAGGTGGCCATACCGGACAATATTTTAAACAAACCCGGCCGCCTGACTGATGAGGAATTTGAGATCATGAAAACGCACACCTCACGGGGAAGCGAGATTTTAATGGAGCTGTCCGGCGTCCAGAATCTGGCTTACTATGATTACTGCTACGATATCTGCCGCCACCACCATGAGCGGTGGGACGGAGGCGGATACCCCGACGGCCTGGTGGGCAACGAGATCTCTATCTGGGCCCAGGCGGTATCGCTGGCCGATGTCTACGACGCGCTGACCAGCAAGCGGGTTTATAAGGACGCTTACACTCATGAAACCGCCGTCCAGATGATTTTGGACGGGGAGTGCGGGGTCTTTAATCCACAGCTGATCGAATGCTTTATGACAGCACTGCCCGAGCTTAACCGATCCATGAAGGGGGGCGAAATGCTGACGTCGACGGTCACCGCGCCCGGTGAGGTGTCTATGCCTGAAAAGAAGAAAAAAGAAGCGCACGGCGATCTGTCAAGCCGGACCCTATATCTGTTAGAACAGGAGCGGCAGAAGTATCAGATATTGTCTGAGCTTTCGGATGAGCTTATTTTTGAATACGACCTGCGTGCGGACAAGCTGACCTTTTCTGACCGTTTTCAGATATTGACCGGAAAGGATCCGTTATTTCCGCAGATCAGCCGGATATTGTCGGATGAGACGCTGGTCAACGCCGAGGATCAAAGGCGTCTTTTCAAAAAGCTTGAGCGCATTACGCCAGACAGGCCGACCTGCAAGGCGGAGCTGCGCATCAATCTGGACGGGGAGGGTTTCCAGTGGTATCAGGTTTATCTTTATCCTATCTGGGATATGGAGTTTGAGCCGATATGCGTGAGCTATATCGGCAAGCTCATCAATGTCGAGGAGAGCAAGCAGCGCAGCCTGATGCTTAAAAAGGAAGCAGAGAGCGATCCGCTCACAGGGCTTTTAAACCAGAGGGCAATGCGGGAGCAATCGATTCTGGTGCTCAAAGACCGGCGTATACAGAACGCCGCCCTGTGCTTTGCCGACGTTGATAATTTTAAATCGGTCAATGACGATCGCGGCCATCTTTTTGGGGATATGGTGCTCAAGGAGGTGGCAGAGATTCTGACCAGCAGTGTGCGCCATACCGATCTGGTAGGACGCGTGGGTGGCGATGAATTCCTGATCCTGTTCCACGACATTATCGACCAGAGAGACATCGAAAGGCGTGTTTCAGCCATCTGTAAAAAGCTGAACAAACGCTTTAACAGCTACGGCATTACCGGAAGCCTTGGCATTTCCCGCTATCCTCAGGATGGGGAGGATTTTGACACTCTTCTCCAAAAGGCCGACCAGGCCCTGTACCATTCCAAGGATCTGGGGAAAAACCAGTACAAGGTTTACGACGCAAGCTGTGCGAACCGGCCTTTCCGTTCATCCCTGACCCGGGTAGATAACTATAACGAAAAAATTGAGGAGATGGCCAGGGAATTAAAAAACATAACCAGCAGTTGACCAGAGGGGCTTTTGTCCCTCTGTTTTTATCTTAAAATAGAATGATCAATCACACAAAAGGAGTTGAATAGCATGAAAAAATATAACTGGGTGATTATTGGCACTGGCGTTATCGGCAACGAGATGGCAAGTGCGCTGAAACAGGAAAACGGTGAAATCTATGGCGTTTATAATCATCATGTGGAGAAGGGGCAGGCTTTTGCGCGTGAATACGGAGTCCGGAAAGTTTTCGAGAGTGAGGAGGCACTTTTGGCTGATCCGGAGGTGGATGTGGTTTACATCGGTACGCCCCACAATTACCACTATGAAACACTCATGAGGGCTGTCGGAGCCGGCAAGCACGTCTTTTGCGAAAAAGCCATTACCGTCAATGCAAGGCAGCTTGAGGAGGTGGCTGCGTTAGGCCTGGAAAGGGGCGTGGTGGTCATGGAGGGAATGACCATCTATCACATGCCGCTCTACCAGAAGCTGCGTGAGATGGTAGATTCCGGTGCCATCGGAAGGGTGAAGATGATACAGGTCAACTTTGGGAGCTGCAAGGAATACGATGTGAAAAACCGCTTCTTCGATAAGGCGCTGGCAGGAGGCGCTCTCTTAGACATCGGCATCTACGCCATGGCCTTTGCCCGGTTTTTTATGGAAACCAGACCCAATGTCATTCTGACCACGCCTCAGTACTTTGAGACAGGTGTGGATGAGCAGTCCGGTATCATCCTGAAAAATGACCGGGGGCAGATGGCCGTCACCGCCCTGACCATGCGGGCCAAGCAGCCCAAACGCGGTGTGGTGGCCGGGGAGTATGGCTATATTGAGGTGGATAACTACCCCAGGGCACAGAGAGCAGTGATCACCTACACTGCGGACGGCAGGCGGGAGGTAATAGAAGCCGGGAAAACCGGGGACGCGCTCTGCTATGAGGTGCGCCACATGCAGGAGGCCATTGAAAGCAGGGCCGGCATCGCGCCCCTTGCCCTGAGCCGCGATGTGATGGCAATCCTGACCGCTGTACGCGGGCAGTGGGGAATGCAGTATCCCTTTGAGTGATTGTTGTGGGAAAAGAGCACGGCACATTTTTGCGCTGTGCTCTCTGATAAAAAACAAGGGCTTTGTCATGTCATCTTAACTTGATATTTAGTCCTAATTGTAGTAGAATAGGTGATATTAATCAAAGAAAAATTTGTTTTATATATTCTACCGCTAAAGTATGATGGCCGATTACATTTGTACCCCAGTCAAATACATTAGCCTGATTTACAGAAACCAACAATTCCGGGAATAAAGGCCTGAAAACAGAAAACAGACAGGGGAAGGCAGCGATGACAAAATTATTAAAAAAGATCCGGTTTACAACCATTGTTCTTATTTTGGGTGTGGCGCTGATTGTCAGCAGTGTATTTTCATTGCTGACAATCCAGAACTTAGAGGGGAATGCCCGTGTGATCAATTATTCCGGTATTGTCCGGGGGGCGACACAGCGGCTGGTAAAGCAGGAGCTGAACAACGAGCAGAACGATGCGCTTATCGGGAAGCTGGACGCTGTTTTGGAGGAGCTTCAGAACGGCGGAGAAAGGAACAATCTGGTTAAGCTGGCGGATCCAGAGTATCAGGGGCTCGTCAGCGGCCTGCAGAGTAAATGGGGCGAACTTAAAAACGCGATTTACGACTACCGCGCCGGAGGAGCCGCCGGGCCGCTGTATGGAATAAGCGAGGAGTATTTCGAGCTTGCCGACCAAACCGTTTTCGCCGCGGAGCGTTACACAGAGCAGGCAGTAAAAAACGCGAAATATTTTCTGTTTCTGGTTACCCTGATTTTCCTGGCCATGGTAGTGGTCTGCGCCTTTTTTGCCTCATCCCAGCAAAAGCGCCGCGAAAAGCTTCTGGCAGATGAGAAGGAAGCTCTGGAACGGCAGATCCATTTAAACCAGATGCTGAACGACATCCGGGCGCCTCTCGACGAGCTGCCAGAGCTCATGTACGTCTCTGATCTGGAAAACTACGACCTGTTGTTCATTAACAAAGCTGGCAGGGATTCCTTTAACTTTAAGGATATAGAGGGAAAGAAGTGTTATGAACTGCTTCAGGGGCTGGACGCACCTTGCCCTTTTTGCTCAACGCCAAATCTGAAGCCGGAAGAGTACTTTAACTGGGAGCACACCAACCCCATAACCGGGCGGCATTATCTCTTAAAAGACCGGCTGATCGAGTGGGAGGGCCGTCCGGCCCGGTTCGAGATTGCCTTTGACCTGACCGAGGCCATGAGGGAAAAGCAAAACCTGAAAAATATGCTTGAAACCGAGCAGGTTATTGTGGAGTGTATCCGTGATCTCTACCAGAACCATGACCTGCCCCAGGCCATTCCTCTTTTTCTTGAACGTATTGGTAAATTTCTCAGGGCAGACCGCAGCTATATTTTTGACCTGAGAGGTGAACTGCTGAAAAATACCTATGAGTGGTGCGCCGACGGCATCAAGCCTGAGCAGGAGGATCTGCAGAGTATTCCCAGACATTACTTCAGCCGCTGGATCGAGGCCTTTACTGAGCAGGAATATATGATCATTGACGATTGTGAAGACCTTAAGATAACCACACCCCTGGAGTATGAAGTCCTTTCATTCCAGAATATCGAGCGGCTTGTAGCGGTTCCGCTGGAACGGGATGGCGAGCTTTACGCCTGTATCGGTGTGGACAATCCGCCGCCGGAGCTAATGCAGAATGCCGTATCAATCCTGCAGACTCTGCGCTATTTCCTGATGCTGGCTATCCGGCGCACCGAGGACGAGGCAGAGCTGACCAAGCTGAGCTACTATGATAACCTGACCTCCTTTTACAACCGCAACCGCTACATACAGGATCTTGAGGCCTTTACGGATTATGAGGATTCTGTAGGGATTGTCTTTCTGGATATGAATGGGCTGAAATCGGTCAATGATTTGTATGGGCACAGCAGAGGTGACCGGCTTCTGGTGGAATGCGCGCGCTGTATCCGTGAAGGGTTTGGCGAGAGCAATTTTTACCGCGTGGGCGGGGATGAGTTTGTAATCATCGCCCTCGGAGACACCGAGGCAGGTTTTTTTGACAGGGTTGAAAAGCTCCGCGGCTACTTTGAGCATAGCTCTCATATCAGTACGGCCATCGGCGCATACTGGACGCCGCGAGGTTCAGATATTGACGCGGCCATTACCGCGGCAGATGAAAGGATGTATTCGGACAAACAGGTGTTTTACCACGGACATCACACCTCCAAACGGTACCGATACATCAATGACGACGCGGTTATCCGCTCAGAAAAGCAGACTGAAGAAAAAATAAGCCAATAAAAAGAGCACGGCACATTTCTGCGCCGTGCTTTTTTTGTATGTTTTACATTAAATGTGTGCTTTCCAGCTTCTCGGTAAAGGTGTGGTTCAGGCGGATAACCGGTTTTCTGAGCACAAGGCCGAGGAGCAGGGAAGGGATCAGGAAAATGGCTAGACAGCCCATCTCGATCCAGTAGGTGTTCTGGTACATACCCGCAATGCACTCGCGCATGGCGTTCATGCTGTGGGCGAAAGGCATGAGTGGATAGAGTCTCTGGAAGAACTCTGGGAGCACCTCGATGGGGAAGCTGCCGCCTGAGCCTGCAACCTGGATAACCATCAGGATAACGGCGATGGCCTTGCCCACGTCACCGAAGGAGACCGTGAGGGTATAGATCAGATTCACATAGACAATGCTCGTGAGCCACGCTGCCAGCAAAAAGAGTATGGGGTGCTCACACTGAATTCCCAGGAAGAAAAGATCTCCCAGCGCAATGATGGTGCTCTGGATCAGCCCCAGAATCAGGAAGGTGATGTATCGCCCGAAGTAGGCGTGGTGGGGCTTTAAAGAGAGGGCTTTTTCTGTTTTTTCCGAGACATTTACGCTGATCATGGCCACGAGCACAACGCCGCCGACCCAGATGGCAAGCGTTGTGTAGAATGGTGCCATGGCAGAGCCGTAATTTGCCACAGGGTATATCTTTTCAGTCTTGAGCTCGACCGGAGCGGCTAAAAAGCTGCTGAGTTCAGCGGGGCTGCCGGAGAGCAAGGTCTCGATTTCAGCCATGTCGCCGCTGGCGGCGGCCTTTTCAACCTCTTTTAGAACGCTGTCCAGCTTTGCCTTCACAGCGTCCAGTTGATCGGCTGAGCGGGTCAGGAGATCCCTCGCCGTACCCAGGTCCGAAGCGGTCTCACCGGAAAGGGATGCGATGTCGTGGATACTGCCGTTTAGCTGGCCGAGGATACCGGCCACCTTGCCGCTGCCAAAATCAAGGCTTGAAAACAGGGTTCCCAGCTGGGGCTTCAGGTTTGTCTGATAGTCTGTTTTTGCGTCGCCGATGACTTTACTGGCCTGGTCAGTGAGCCCTTTGAGGGTTTGATAATCTGACGCTGCCATACCAGTGGTTTCAGAGATTTTATCCACGGTTTCTGTCAGCTTGTCCCGCAGGGCCTCCTGCTGGGCCTGCTCCTCCACCCGGTGCTTCTCCTGGCCCAGCAGCTCCTTCTCCAGCACCAGGCCGCACTCGTCCACGATGGCCAGCATCAGGTTTTTCTCAAAGGCGTCAGGCTCCCGGCCCTCCTCGATGGCAATACCCGCCACCGCCAGGGCGCTGCCCTCCCCCCGCACCGCCAGATAGAGGCACTTGGCGTTGGGCAGGGTGTTGGTGGTGGCGCCGGCGTGCTTGTTGTTCTTCTGCACCCAGGAGGCCACCGCCGTCTCGTCAGGGCCCAGGTATGCCCCTGTGTCCACGGTGGGCTCCACGGGGAAGAACCGGGGCTGGCCCAGGGTGCCGTCGGGCAGCACCGGGTAGTACAGGGCCGTCCGCTCCAGCAGCTTGCGCAGTTGTACCGCCATGGCCTCCAGAATGGCCTCCTGGCCCTCCGCCTTCTGGAGGGTCTGGCTGGCCTCCAGAAGCACCTGGGTGCGGTAGGCCTGCCGGGAG
>ERZ781275.1924-NODE-1924-length-10880-cov-4.721570_pt1 | contig 10880 bp, 12 predicted proteins | sample MGYA00375853_ERZ781275 | MGnify/ENA primary metagenome ERZ781275 (study PRJEB29790, sample SAMN03653691) | human gut metagenome | host: Homo sapiens | place: USA: Dallas, Texas | collected 2012-07-23 | study: EMG produced TPA metagenomics assembly of the Gut...
AATGTTTAAAAGTGTAGTGTTTATGCGGATAATCTAAAATTAAATATAAAATTTATGTTAAATACCATGTTATTATTTCATTTTCTCCATCCTCTTACTTTTACACATTATACGTAACAAACTATTTTACAATTCACCTGCTTTCTGAATATAGTAGGTATATACGATGAGTATTTCATGAACCTCGATAAGAATCGTGTAAAAATTCCTTTTTAGAATAAGAATATAGTTATAAAATGAAAACCATCATTTATAAATAAAAAAGTAATATCAGGGGGAGATAAATATAATATACTTAATTATTACATTATTTCAATCCTAATGTTATGAATAGCATCATTTCATATGTGAGTGAACAAAAATACCGTTTATCACAAATTTATAACCTTTCACAACAAAATCATTGCTAGTTATGAAAAATTAAATTATACTACCATCACACAAGTACTTGTTAAATAAAAAGGAGGGCTATATAAAAATGAATGCAATATTGAAAAAGTTTTTAATGTTTAGCTTTGTTTTTACTTTTGCAGTAGCGTTTACAGCAACGGCTTTTGCTGCTGTATCACCTTTAGTAACAATGGGTGTTCCACGTTTCGGAGGCTGGAGTAATTTCTCTGTTGAGAAAGAAAAAAAAGCTAATAAAAATGCGGATGGGGGTATTTATTTAAATACATCACCATATACATTTAATATATATGGACAACTTTATAAAGAATCCGCTAAAGATAAAAAGAATGAAAAAGCTTTGAATGGTAACATTACTTTATCTGTAAAAAAATGGAAGAGAAAACCATATTACGCATCACAAAAAGGAACAGGTAAATATAAATCTGCAATAACAAGTTCCACTCTTGAACCAGATTACAGATATATTACATATAAATTTGAACCTTAATTATTAAATAAATCAAAGACATGAATTATTCTGTCTTTGATTTATTACATTATTTAGAAAGGAGTTCTTTATGCTTTATTCCAAAAAACAAAAAATTTCTATCATACTATTCTTATTTGCTATTATAATACTTACCTTATTCCTAATAAAATTTCAATTAGATCCTATTTTTGAGGAGTCCACAATCAATAGAGGTGTTGAGGCCTACTTCGATATCAGCAATGCTAATAAAACAATATTTTATTTTTTAGCATTGATAATCATTACTCCGAATTTATTTACAATCAACTATTTTAAATATAAAAATAATTCATTCATTAACCTTATCACTGAAAGAATCAATCTCAAGACATATACTCTCAAAATAACAGTAAAAGTTTTTCTTGATTCCTTTTTATTTTACTTATTACTGAATGTTGCCATAATTGCGATGATACATTTCACCTATAGTCCTATTGATTTTACAAAAGAAACACTTACTTTTATTTTTTCGCCGAATCCTTTTCTGAACTTTGGCTTATATATACTATTTTCCTGTATTGGCTTTGGTATCTATAATATTTTCCTGATACAGATGATATACATTATAAAAAACGAATTCATGTTTAGAGCTTTCTCTTTATTGAATTTTATATTATCTCTTATTTCAGTAATCATGTTCAAGCAAATATTCCTTCAAACAGGTCTAAGCAATGAATTAGCCGGCGTGATTTCCAGTTTCATTACGCCAATGAATTTACTAACACCAGGATTACTATTTGAATGCTATGGTCTATTATCTTTTACCTTATCAGCAATATTTTATATAGCATTATCCATTGTATTATGGAAAATATCATATAGGAGTATGATGCAAAATGGTTGATATATTGAAAAAAACATATATTAATAAATATATCCTTTTATTTGCAATCACTACCTGCTTATCTTTTTACTTTTTTTATGTGAGTAATCTATCTCTGGATGTATGGTTATTTACTTCAAAATATATATTTATATATTCAAATATTGTTTTTTCAATTTTCGCATTAAAAAGAATAAGTTTAATCAAAGCTGTGAGCACTCATATGAAAATAAGATTAAAGGATGAAGGTTTTACCTTATTCCTTATAAAAAGTATATTCATAAATATATTGATCTACTTTGTAATGACTTATTCCGTTTTCTTTTATAACCTTTTCTTTTGTAAAGATTACTTGCTTCTATTTTTATATTTTTTGATAAACCTGCTCATGCAATTTATCAACGAATGCATCATTATGTTTATTCTATATAAAAATAAAAGTGCTGCTTTATTATTACTTACACTATTCAATAATTTTCTAATACAATTCCTAATTTTAGAAAACATAGTCAATTAAAGACAAGGAGAACAAAAAATGCTAAAATTAAACTCGATAAATAAAGCCTTTAAACATCAAACCGTACTTAATGATATCAATTTAGAAATCAAAGAAGGTGAATTAATCCACATCAGCGGAATTAACGGTTCGTGTAAAACAACCCTACTCAAAATTATATCCGGTCTTATCAAACCTGAAGACGGACAGCTCATTCTTGACAGTTCAGTAAAAATAGGAGCGTTAATAGAAAATCCTACATTCATAGAAAATGAAAACATGGCTTTTAATTTAAGATTCTTGTATACGTTAACGCATAAATATGATGAATCAAAAGTAAAGGATTTAACAAAACTATTCTTATTAGACTATATTTCCAAAACTCCAATAAAAAAATACAGTTTAGGCATGCGCCAAAAAGTAGGTATTATTCAGGCAATCATGGAAAATCAAAATTTAATTTTACTTGATGAGCCAACTAGAGGTTTGGATAAAGAAAGTATAAAGATATTTAATAAAGCTATTTATAAATTAATTAAGGAGAGAAAAAGTGTAATTATCTGTGCACATGATGGTATAGATAACATTGAATTTTCAGCTGAATATGAAATTAAAAATGGCCAATTATATAAAATCAATTAAAGCAAAATATCTATTTGCTTATTGCATAACCTACTTTACTATTAATCTTTGTATTTATGAAAATGAATCAAAATTAGATATTATTTTGTTTTTACCTCATAATATCCTTCATTTTTCTTTATCCTCGCTTTTAATTTTAGCTCAAACTCTATTTTATGTAGACAATATCATGTATTACATCCACCTGGAAAATGAGATAAAAATACGAATCCATAACCAGTATAAGAACGTGATTATAAACAGATTATTTATCTGCTATCTACTGGAAGTCATCTTAAACACTTTAATTTTTGTATTTTTTTATCACATCGATATAAAAATAGAAGCATTGATACTTCTATTGACCTTTATTTACATAATGATTTTCACTTTCCTTTGTATATTCATGAAGAAGGATACATTTAAACATATCATAATAGTAAATTATTTGTTATCACTATTTATAAGATTTGCTATAACATCATTTTTAAAATAATTTCTTCTAGTGACAATGCCTTAAATATTTTTCATAGCATGACTTTCTAATGCTTCTGCTCACTTTAAACTTACTAGAGTTAACCATTTCAATCATATCACCTTTAAACCTGCTAATATGATGCATATTAACCCATACCCCTCTTCTTATATGAAGCAAAGAATCTAAGCTCATAATTGTATCTAAATCCTCATCATTTGAACGAATCATAATATCTTTATCTTTTGTCACAATATGTCTATAATTACCGTCGCTCATTACATAAAGAATTTGCATTAAATCAATTTTTATTCCTTCGGATTTCAGTAATACAAAATCCCTAGTATTGGAGTTAAGCTTAATTTTCACTTCTTTCAATACTCTAACCAGCTCATTTTTTAAATCATCTTTCACTATAAAATCAAATGGATGAAAATTATAACCTTCAAGCTTATAATTTTCATGGCTTGACATAAAAATAAAAACTGCATCTTTATTTTTTTCATATATTTTTTTTGCTATATCAAACCCAGATTGACTTGGCATTTCAATATCCAGGAAATAAGCATCATATGCAGTATCAAATAAAAAAATTTCATCTGTAGCATATGTACACTCAAAAGTATTTGGATACGCATCCTCAACTGTTTCCTGTATTTTCCTTTTTAAATATTTTATATCATCATCACAAAATAATAATTTATATCTGTTCATTATACTCACCCATCTTCTCATTAACATTATACCAAAATGTTAATGATATTTTTACATTCTCTATTTAACAGTTCTAATTCTAACGAAATGATTATCTCTCTGACATATCTGTCCATTTCATATCCTTTAAGAACCACCCCAGCAATACGATACCTTTCCCGATCGAACTAATCGTAATTGCCCACCAGACGCCATTCAGCCCCAGCCATCTTCCCAGCAATATCGCCATCGGTATTCGTGCACCGGTTAACGTGATACTTACAATGGATGGAGGCAGCGTTTTTCCAAGTCCGCTGAAAGCGCCTGCTGTTGTGATTTCCATACACATAAACAGCTGAGAAACACCAAGAATACGAAGATAATCCACCCCCATTGGCAACACCTCCGCCTCCTGAATAAAGACCTGAAAGATGAGCTGTGGAAAAACGATCAGAACAAGAGAACAGAACACACCCCAGGACAGCATGACAATCATGGAGAGCCGATACCCCTCCCGGATTCTATCTGTATTCTTCGCACCATGGTTCTGAGCCACAAAGCTGTTTAAAGCCGCCGCATAGCCTTCCGCAGTCATCCAGGAAATGGATTCGATTTGTGAACCCACCTTTTGTACTGCCACGGCAGCGTCTCCCCAGCCTGCAATCAATCTTGCAATGACCATGGAAATACCGGAAAACAACATACTCTGCACAGCGGAAGGTAATCCGATACGGAAAATTTCTCTTGTATGCTGTGAAGAATAAGAATGCAGTATATGGACATCACAGAACAAGACCGTATCCCGTAGTATGGTATACAGAAACAACAGCATAACCACCAGCTGTGCAAGTACTGTCGCAATTGCAGCCCCCGCAACACCCATCGGAGGAATTGCACCGAAACCGAAAATAAACAGCGGATCCAGCACGATATTCAAAACAAGCCCAATACCGGTTGCGATAAAGGAGGTTCTGCTGTTTCCCATCGCTGTCAGAATCCCGGTGAATATCTGATTCATAAAAGAAAATATGACCAGACCGCAGGTTATCATCAGATACAGCTTTGCATCCTGTATGACCTGTGCGCTGTTCAGCTGAAAAAAGCCGATCATCTCGTCCGCAAACACAACAGACAGAATACCGAAGCCGATGGCGAATACAATTCCCATCTGAATCGAGCTCTGTGCATAGGATGCGGCATCCTCCTTCTTCTGCGCCCCCAGCGCATGCCCAACCTTGATCTGACCGCCCATCTTCGCCAAAGTCGCCAGACCGTTGGACAGCCACATAAACATACCGGCTGCGCCAACGGACGCAACAGCACTTGCCCCGATTTTTCCAATCCATATCATGTCGATCAGATTATAGGCCATCTGAATCAGACTGGTTGCCATGATCGGCAATGCCAGCGCGCTTAATGCGGGAAGAATTTTTCCCTCCAGCAAATTGATACGTGTTTTCATATGTCACCCTCTTTCAAAAGAAAGGCTTCAGACCAATCCAGTCTGAAACCACTGATTTATTGTGGATAAACGAGCTGTTCCTCGTTCCAGTCCTTCATCACCTGACCATAAGCCTTTGCATAGGATTTCGCCTTGGCAAGATCATGATCCAGATAATTGCCGCATTCCTTAGACTCCTGTGCGCCTGGGATATCTCCCTCAAATCCCGCAATAAACGCCATCGTATCCTTAACCAGCTGCACCGCCTGCGCCTTACTGATAGAATCTCTCGTTAGAAAGTAGAAGCCTGTTCTGCAGCCCATCGGCCCGGCATAAATCACCGCATTACTGTATACCGAATTTCTTACATAGGTAGCGAACAGATGCTCAAAGGTATGAAGACCATCATTATCCAGATACATACCGCAGTTTGGCTTCACCATTCTAAGGTCATAGGTAATAATATCTCCATCGATTCTTGATATATACATTCCTTTATCCAGGATGTCATGATCAATACAAAAGCTAGTAATTTTTTCCATCTTATATTCACCTCTATGTACCATTATAAAGGGATAAAACAAGACTGTCCAGCTGATTCCTTTGCAGAAACGGCAACAGCCAGTTTTTTCTTTCTCTGTTAAACGTTTTGCTGTAGTCATCCGCTTACAGATTTTATAATATATTCTTCTCTATAATATCTGGTTTAAAAGCATTCGGTTATTTCCTTCAAAAAAAGTATATATACTTCCTGTTTTCACGTTATAATACAGGAAGAAAAGGAAAGCGGTGTACTTATGGAAAAGCAGGAATACAGCTGCAAATTCTATCTCCACCGCACTGCCAAAGGACAAGGTGAACCTTCATGAGAACAAAAGACGAAATGATGAAGCTGCTGGTCAACACAGCTGCGCAGGATGAACGGATACGGGCTGCTTATCTGGAAGGCTCCCGTGTAAACCCGGATGTACCCAAGGATATGTTTCAGGATTATGATGTCGTATATGTCGTAAAAGAAACAGCTTCCTTTCAAAAGGATAACGGCTGGATTGATCGTTTCGGTGAACGGCTTTATATGCAGTATCCGGAAGACAGTGTATATGATCCAGGAGATAAAGAAAACTGTTACGGGTGGCTTATGCAGTTGCAGGACGGAAACCGGATTGATCTTCATGTCTGCACACTAGACTATGCAAAGACACATTTGGAAGCCTATCAAATTCTGCTTGACAAGGATGGAATCCTCCCGCAGCCAAGTAAAAAAGCACTTCAGCTATACTGGATTCAAAAGCCTTCACAACAGCAGTTTTCCTGTACCTGTAATGAATATTGGTGGTGTTTGAATAATGTCGCGAAGGGATTAAAACGAAATGAACTCCCCTATGCACTGGATGTTATCGATTTTACACTGCGGCCTATGCTAAAACGTCTATTGGAATGGAAAATCGGCATTTCCTATAACTTTCAAATCAGTGCCGGAAAATGCGGAAAGTATATGAAACAGCTGCTGCCGAATGCTGTATATCAGACCTTTCTAGCAACCTACGCAAAAGCTGATAGCGAGGCGCTGTGGCAGGCGGTGTTTACGATGTGTGAGCTGTTTCATGAAACAGCTATAGAGATAGGATGTCAGCTTGATTTGACCTACAATACCTTGGAGGCATTAAACAGTATGAAGTATCTGAGGGATGTCTATTTTCTACCCAGGGACGCGAAAGAACTATATAAATAAAAGCAGGGCCTATTCTTTTGAGTGCTGTCACGCTGTAAACAAGAAAACAGGATATAGGGAATGTATGATATAAAGCGAAATCAAATTCCAGACATAGCATTTTGGTGATTTCCCCATAACAAATACACAGGACGATGATGTATAGAATCACCGCCCTGCTTTTTACTATTGATTTTCTTTCAAATACACCATAACCTCATCGCTGTTCTCCGCCTGATCCAGCATATCGAAAAATTCCTGCCCATTAAACATCTCCAGAAGCTCTGCCATGGCACACAGATGCGTCTGATTATCCGTAGCGCTCAAACTGAAAATATATTTTACTGGGTCATTGTCACGGTTACCAAACTCAATAGCGCTGTTTAATACGCCAACTCCCAGTGCAACTGACAACGCTCCTGCTTCCGGCTTCACATGCGGCAGCGCCACATGCTTTGTAATCACGATATACGGCCCTACGATTCGTACACTGCTAATGGTTTCCTCCACATAATTCTGTGTGATATAGCCATGCTGTACCATTGGCTCATAGGCCTTCCGCACAGCCTCCTCCCAATTATCAGCATCCAAATGCAGACGGATCAGCTCCGGCTTCACCATATCCGCAAGATGCAGGACACGTTCCTCCTGTGTAGTAGTGTCAATATGGGAGAAATACGTAATTAGCTCATTATACAATGCATGCTCATCCTGAACATCCGCATATTTCGCTACAATCCCCATCACGACATCGACATTGGGCTGTTTAAGAAAATGACTTCCCATCTGCATATAGACCTCGCGCATGACCTGGTAGCGCTCTGCGATAGACATGACCGGACTTACCCGAATGACAGGCGCATGAATGTCTGCCCCCAAAGAAACATAGCTTGTGGAGAATATGATATCCACATGCTCCTTGATATCGTGAATATGCGAGGTTTCCAGCGGTGGCAAAAAATGCAGCTCGGGAAACATTCCGGTAAGCTCGTTATAAAGAATGGCAGAGCTGCCGATTCCATTGGAGCACACAACCAGTGCAGTCTTCTGCTTTGCGATTTCAAACGCTTTCTGATCGGAGTAAATGGAAGCAAAATGCATGGTCAGGTATGCAATCTCCCCCGCCGGGATATCTCCACCAAAAATTACATGAAACGGCTTCATGGTTTCCTCTACAAGCTGATACAGCTGTCGGTATTCCTCCCTCACCTTGTCACACAGTGGATTGAAAATCGGCAGACGGCAGAGCAGGCGGTAATAGGCAGGGCGAAAATGAGAATACAGCTGAATGAAGATTTCCTCGGTGTTGCGGTAATGAGCTCCGCTCAGATATTCAAAACGGGTCATGATTTTTCCGATGATATCGGAGATCAGTATGCAATCCTTGGTCTCCTCATTGATATCGCCAAAGGAAATTCCCAGAATCCACGAGGAGATATAATTGATATCCGTGTTTGTAATATTGTCGGTGTTCTTGTAATTCTTTAACAGCTCCACCGTAAACTCATATTCCTTCATCGAGGCGATTGCCTCCATATCCATCAGCGCATGAATTTCTTCCTCTACATTTTTTCCACTCTGCATACGCGCCTTCAGAAATATAAAGATATAGATAAACTCCACCAGGCGGTCTTCTACAAATCGAATTTTATGCCGCTGTGCAAGCTCCGTGATCACCAGACGGGAATAATCAAAGATATCCAGATTGAAATCATCGATAAAGACATCAAAGATTTTAGCACTCTGTTCCTCGGCAAGCGTATAAATGACATACTTCATCATCATTCTGCGAATTTCCATCTCGGAGCCAATCAGATAATAGCCCTTGGTGCGATTGTTCCTCACTCGGATGCCGCGCTCCTCCAGCATTTGTGTCAGCTCCTTGAAATCCAGCAGCACCGTGCTCCTGCTTACGCCAAGAGAATCAATGAAATCACTCAATGACAGATATTCGCTATTCATAAACAGCATCAGATACATATAGATCTGACGTTCCTTTTTATTCATATAATACTGGCTGCTTTGGTTCATTTCCTGAAGCAGCTCCTCCAGCTTCTGCCGTGCTTTGGAATCCAATCGAATTTCCTTTGCTGTTCCAATGGTGATAAGTGGAACATGATGCTGCCGCAGCAAATCGTTTACCTTTTCAATTCGATAGGTTGCCTGACGACGGGTAATGCCGCCGCTTACTTCGATATCCTTCAGAGTGAGATAAGGCTTATTGGACAGCACCTGCATAAGTGCCATGAGTTCATTATCCATACACATACCTCCCCATATGATGCTTACAACTAGATTTTATCTGAAAACGGTATCACTGACAAAGTGTTTTCGGTACAAGTTTTGTTTTGCTTGCGCACAAACCTTGAACTCAAAAAAAGGCGCCGCTCATCATACGCCTTTCATTGTATCATAATGCCTTTTAAAATGTTATCCTACCGTAGTTTCCATTTCCTGTCTTGCTTCATCGATCAGCGTTCTGATAGAACGTGCATTTTCCGTAATTTCTTCCCGGCTGCCTTTTGTAAGAAGCGAGCCGAAGCCGCAGCAGTCCACACCGCGCTGCACATAATCCTTCAGATTATTCAGATCAATTCCCCCGCTCGCAAGAATCGGCATATAGGGAATCGGTGTCTTGAATACGGATACCAGCTTGGGACCATAGAAATCGGAAATTGGAAACGCCTTGATAAAGGCTGCCCCTGCTTCCAGGGCCTGAAGTGCTTCCGTTAATGTCGTACAGCCCGGCGCATAGGGAATCTGATACCGGTTGCACATAACGGCTGCCTCCTGAGAAAAATTCGGTGCTATGATAAACTGCGCATTGTGAAGGATGGCATGTCTGGCTGTTTCACTGTCAAGCACGGTTCCTGCTCCGATGATCAGACGATCCTGAAATTTCTCACGCAAAGCCTGAATCACCTCACCTGCATTGGGCAGTGTATAACTGATTTCAAGACAGGTGACTCCCCCATCCAGACACCCGTTTGCTATTTCTATTCCCCGTTCTATCGTCTCGACACGAACGATTGCCATAGCGCCTGTTTCCACTATGCGTTTTGTTAGCTCTGCTTTCTGCATATACGTACCTCCTGTTTTTTCAGCTTCCTGCCTTTTGTACAACCTCGCAGGATATTTGATGGGTATGAAGACAGTCCATGGCATGCTTCTGTACATCATTCAGCTTCTTTCTCTGAAAGAGATACACCGCTCCTGCATATTGCCAGCCGGAGGGGTGCGTTACATGATCTCCTGAGAAAAAGAGCTTGACAGAGCTGCTGCTGCGAAGGATTTTCACCGCATGGATGTCCTTGTACTTCATATGCCGCTGCTCTTTTGGAAGTGCCGGAAGAATTACCTCGTCCCGTTTAAATTCACATACCGGGGTGTTTTTGACAAGTCGAAAGCCATAGCGACACATGGCTTTTACAGAAAACCAGAGCCCTGTGATACCAAAGAACGCAAGCAGAAAATGCCCGGTACCGTAAACATATATCGTCAGCAGCATAAGAAATATGGTTAAGCACAGATGCAGCAGCGTATACAGTAGTAGCTTTCCTCTGTCTTCCCGTACGATGTATTCCTTCATATCCATCATCCTTTCCCGTGTTGTTATATGAGATGATAATGCTGCAGCATCTCTTTGATTTTTTCATCATCCTGCGCACTGCATTCCAGCACCGGCTTCCTTGCCGGCCCGA